>Ga0209712_10001552_pt1 | contig 19517 bp, 12 predicted proteins | sample ArcOceMetagenome_FD_187443 | JGI IMG/M metagenome (GOLD analysis project Ga0209712, IMG submission 187443) | Marine eukaryotic phytoplankton communities from Arctic Ocean - Arctic Ocean - Greenland ARC118M Metagenome (SPAdes) (version 2) | ecosystem: Environmental > Aquatic > Marine > Oceanic...
GCCTTCTTTAACCTTATTAGAACTGTCCTCAATCAGCACCTTGATGTCCTTAGCGGCATCGGCTGCACGCTGAGCAAGGGTTCTAACTTCTCCGGCGACCACTGCGAATCCTCTGCCATGTTCACCGGCTCTGGCTGCTTCAACAGAAGCGTTTAGAGCCAACAAGTTGGTCTGAAAAGCAATGCCATCAATTAAGGTGATAATCGGCACGATCTTACTGCTCGACTTTTCTATATCACCCATGGCCTCTACGGCTTTGTTAACCACTGCCACACCGTTGGAGGAGTCTTCTTGTGTGCTTATGACAAGGCTGCTGGCTTCATTGGCTCGGGTTGTATTTTGTTCAATGGTGGCAGCCATTTCTTCCATACTAGAAGAGGTTTCCTCTAATGAAGCGCTCTGTTCACTGGTGCGCTGGGAGAGGTCATCAGAGCTGCCACTAATTGAATTGGCATTTGAAGCCACACTGTCGGTTGCCTGTAATACCGCTGACACGGTTTTTTCCATGTTCTCTACAGAGCTGTTGAGTGCTGATTTCAATTCTTCTAAGCGGCCTTTGTACTGGCCAGTAATGCGCTGAGTTAAATTACCGTGGGCCATCTTTTCTGCCATCAAGGTGGTTTCACTCAGCGCTTCAGCAATGGATGTGATGGAGTTATTAACACTCATTTTAAGTTGATTTAAATCGCCTTTGAGTGGGGTTGTGACACGTAAGTCAAAATCACCTAATGCGGCGGCGTTCATCACTTGGTTAATTTCACCAATGGCTTGCTCCATGGTTTCCATGGTCTTGATGAGTGTGGAGCGGAAGTGACTACCCACCTCAACACCTTCTAAACGATAACTAAAGTCACCTGTGACAATAGCTTTGAGCACCTGCTCAAGGCCATGCATGGTTTTTTCTACGCCGTCAGCAGAGCTGTTGACGCCCTCTTTTAAGGTCGCTAAATCACCCTTTAACTCAAGATTAATACGATTCTCAAATTGACCATCGGAAACTTCTAGTACCACCTTATTGGCCGCACCAATGGCTTTTTGTAAAGACTCTAAATGGTGGTTAACTACGCCTGCCATTTTACCTATTTCATCGTTTGAAGTAATGTCATTGCGGAGTGAGAAGTCGCCAGTTTTATCCAACTCGACAAATAAGTGAGATAAAGAACGGATGGGGCGGCTGATCGATCTGGCGATAAAATAGGCAATCAATATAATAAATAGAAGGCCACATACGCCTACTATAGCCACCAAGTTCTTGAGTCTTTCAACGGCTTTAAAGGCCTCAGCTTCATCAATTTCGGCGATCAAAGCCCAAGGTATACCAAATACATCAATTGGAGTGTATGAGGACAGAACACGCTTGCCCTTATAGTCAATAATGTTAGCGGAGCCAGTGTCACCTGCCAGGGCCGCTGTTGCTGTGTTGGACTTAACACTGCCTAATTGAGGATTAGCAAACGATGCGCTCACAGAGCGGTTAATTGGGTCCATTAAGGAGTCTGAACGCATTAAATAGTTAGGACCAACCAAATAAGATTCGCCGGTCACACCCATGCCATGGCGTTCACCCATGATTCTATTCATGCCCTTTAAAGAAATTTGTAAGGCCAATACCATGGTGACCTTGCCGCTAGCATTTTTAATGGGTCGCCCAATAAAGCTGCTGGGCATGTTGTTGCTGGCAGCATAGGGTTCAAAATCAGCAAACACAAACCCTTCGGTCGTCATAACCTCGCGAAACAGTCGACCTAGATTGGACTGAGCATAGGTGCCATTTTTGAGGTTAGTTTGATAGTCTGCCTCCTTGGTCGCTGTATAAAAAACGTAGCCGTCTGGTCTAATCAGAAATAGATCGTAATAATCGTACTTTTCTATAAAGTTCTTGTAGTAATCAGTCTCTCCACCCGATAGCACGGTATCAAGGTCTTGAACTGAGCTGTCGCTTCTCTTTTGAACCCGTTCCAGAGTATCCTTGAGCATGTCCAAGTCATCTTTTCGTCTTTGGAAATAGTTCTCTATTTGCGCTGATTTAATACCACGCACAGTCTCAAGCTGCATTAGCGCCTCATGCTTCAGGGCTTTGGTTGAAGCGTTTAGGGCGGTATAGCCTAGTACGGCAAAAGGGATAATACCCACTAATAAAAAAGAAGTGATTAGTTTCTTGCCGATACTCAAATTAGTAAACCAATGTAGCATAGCAAAACTCCCCTCATTACAGTGTAAAATTCATGTGCTTATGCACAGACTACACGCGCGGAGGGCACATGGCTAGTCTGTTTTATAAACTTGCAGCGATAGAGTAATAGTAGCATTAATAGATATACGCTGATAATTGTATTAGCGAATTTCTGTGTAACTCATTGTTGCAAAATGTTGCTAAATATTACTAATCGGCAGGCACTAGTTCCTTACTGGGCTACCTTGATCTAACATACTCACAATGCGAATTTGAGTGTTTTCTGATTGGGCTAAACGCAAGAACGATTCCCGTTCGGCATCGTACAAATCCTGTTCACTCATCATGGTGTTAGCTTTGATTTTGCCACCCGTGAAAATGCGGGCAAGCTCAGTGCCAACGACCACATCGTGGGCGGTGATCTTTTGTTGATCTTCAGCCTCAAATAACCAGTCCATCATTTCACGATAGGTGTCTTCACCTGCCATTGGTAGGGGTTTGCGAGGTTTGGCTTTGTTAACCTTATCTAGTTGCGATAGCGCTTCACTCAATAACCGATCTCGGTTCATCATGTATTGATCTTCGGGGTAAAGCATGGCCTGTTCAGTGGCTTCTATAGGCGATGTCGCCGTCCAGCCATAACCCACAATCATAAAGGCTTTCCATGCCGCAGCTTTGATATCGCCAAGCACTTCATACCAGCGATAGAGATACTCTTTACAGCCACCGCCACCAGGTACGACGCCGACACTCGATTCGACCAAGCCCATGACGGAATTAGCATGTCCAATCACATGGTCAGCCGCCAATACCACTTCAAAGCCTCCTCCAATGGACATGCCTGCAGGAGCCGCAATGACTGGCAATGGACACTGATTAATGGCGAGCATGGTTTGTTGAAAATGATTAAGGAATTGATCCATGCCCGTATAATCTTGGGTTTCAAAGAATTCACGAAAGGCAACCAAGTTAACCCCACAGGAGAAATGTTGAGCGTCATTGTGCAACACCACGCCTCGCAGCTTTCGCTTTTGTGCTTGCTCAAGAGCATGGAGAATCACATCCATCGATTGTTTATCTAAGGCGTTAGCCTTAGAGTGAAATTCGATAATAGCGGCGTTATCGTACTCAAACCAACTGGCTTTAGCATTGCTGTATTGAGGCGTTAGAGTTTGGCGTAATTCAGAGAAGCGCAGCACCCCTGCTGGCCTTTTAATCGGCAGGTACTGACCATCTTGGTCTAAACTACATAATTGCCCTGCAATAACCTGGTAAAAGCCCTGTTTTTGGGCCGCTAGCAACAGCATTGGTGCTACCTGACGATCTTCTTTTTGCATGCGTTCAACTACACGCTGGGCTCCAATCTGATCTAATAGCTCAAACGGGCCATAAATCCAGTTGTAGCCTAATTTCATGGCATCATCGATGGGTAAAACATTACGACCGATCTCAGGGATAAGCGCTGCAGCGTAATTGAGTGTGCTAGACAAGACCTGCCATGCGAAGCGCCCAAAGGTACTATCATCATCGAGTAACACAGCTACACCATGGGTCTCCGCTTCTTGTGCCAAGGGCAACTGCAAGCGGGCAGTTGCTTGGTATTCCCCACTAGCCAAGTTTAACGCTTGTCTGCCTGATGCATCGTCTCGGTAGAAACCTTGGCCCCCTTTGTTACCCGTTTGTCCGTTGGCCACCATTTGCGTCATCAGAGCAATGGGTTGGGCATATTGGTGGAACGCATCACCCGCTGGTAAGATGCTTTCTAGACTCTTGGCCACATCAGCCATGAGATCGATGCCGATTAAATCGTATAAACCAAATACGCCGGTTTTAGGGATGCCCATAGGGCGACCAAATAAAGCATCGGCTTCAGCGGGTGATAAACCCATATCAAAGGCCGTATGCAAGGCGCATTGGATGGCAAAGACACCCACCCGGTTACCCAAAAATCCCGGTGTGTCTTCACACACCACAACGCCTTTACCTAAATTACTCTCACAAAACCGCTCTAAGGTATCGATCACCTCATCACGAGTGTGGGCGCCGCGCACGAGCTCTAACAAACGCATAAAGCGCACGGGGTTGAAGAAGTGGGTAATGGCAAAGCGCTCACAAAAGGCCTGAGGCATACCTTCAGTCAACAAACTGATAGGGATGGTTGAGGTATTGGATGTAACAATGGTGTTGGGACCTGTGATGGCTTCAATACGCCGGTATAAGGCTTGCTTAATGTCTAAGCGCTCAACCACGGCTTCAGCTATCCAATCACAGTCAGCAAGTTGCCCAAAGTCATCCTCAGTGTTGCCACAATGAATCAGTTGCCCGGCTTCATTGCTCATTAAACCTGGAGAACCGATGTTTTTTAGGCGTTTAAAGCCACGTTCGGCTAAGGCGTTAGCGCTGTCGCCAGCACTGGGCAGATCCAATAACCATACTTCCACGCCAGCATTAGCCACTTGGCCTGCAATGCCAGCGCCCATAGTACCAGCCCCTATAACAGCCACCTTTTTGATGGGTGTGGTTGCCGATAATGCGTTATTGATCAACTTGGCCATGGTTATTTCTCTACAGATTGGATAAATTTTTTCATTAGATTAAGACTTTCTTTTGGGGCTTCCATGGGCAGCATATGTCCCGCCTCATCCACCACTTGTGCGGGTGTATTTAATGCTTGCGCCAGTTTCAAGCCTTCCCTTTTAGGAGTCATACGGTCTTGTCCCGCCAAAATCACACAACTTGGGCAGCCTAGCTTGGCAAGCTGGAGTGCTCTTTGGGGACCTTGGGTATAAGCATTACAAGCCGCTAAATCTATGGCTAAAGGGTTGTTAGCCATAATGCGCGCGCCAATACCGATGGGTTGCATGCCTGGTACAGCGCTCGCGCCATGCTGATGGCTATTGCCAAAGCCCCACTGTAACATCATCGCTGCAGCGGTTTTAGGATTGGTTTGGGCCGTTTCTACGAGTGCAGCATTGACTGGGATAGCGCTGGCAGTGGCCAGTGCGGTAACTGATTTAAGGCGATCACCTAGCAAAATTGCAGCCTCTAACGCCACTAAGAAGCCTTGGGAGTGACCCACTAAATGGACCTTATCCACTTTGGCTGTGTCTAATGCTCGAAGGAGCCAGGCAGCCATGAGTTCGATGCTAGTCAGGGCTTCACCCTCAGATAAGCTATGGGCCGGAAAGTCGGGCGCAAATACGCTGTAACCGTGAAAGGCGAACCACCTTGCCTGCAATGCCCATCCACGGTGGTCGGTACCCGAACCGTGTAACAGCACCACTGTGGGTAGTTTTGCGTCAAAAGGTTTGCCGCCAGTGGCAATAAAGGTGTTGGCATTATCAACTTGAATATACATGGTTACGCCTCCGCCTGATGGGCCACAACTTTAGCTGCTGCCCGCAAGCCTAGGCTAAAGTCGGCTTGTATGTCTTTTAGGTTTTCTATACCTACAGAAACTCGTATCAGGTCGGCACCGATGCCAGCAGCGACTAGGTCTGTTTCACTTAAACGTGAATGGGTAGTGCTACCTGGATGCAGCACCAGCGTGCGTGAGTCGCCCACATTAGCTAGGTTCGACGACAGTTGTAGCGCATCGATAAAGGCAGCACCCGCGTTACGCCCACCTTTAACGCCAAAGGTGAGCATTGAGCCTGCACCTTTGGGGAACAGTAGTTTAGTATGTGCGTTGGCATTGATGTCAGGGTGGTTAACCCAAGCCACTGCGTCTTGTTGTTGCAGCCAAGTGACCATAGCTTGAGCGTTAGACACATGCTGTTGCATCCGCAGATTTAAGGTTTCTAAGCCCTGCAATAACAAAAACGCATTATGGGGCGCCATCGCTGCCCCTATGTCACGCATTGATTCACAGCGAATGCGCATGGCTAAAGCGGCAGGCCCAAATTCTTCCCAAAAATTCATGCCATGAAAAGGTTCATAAGGTTGCGTGAGTGTTGGGAAACGGCCACTTTTAAGCCAATCAAAATTGCCCCCATCGATAACGACCCCCCCTACAGCGACACCATGACCACCAATCCATTTGGTCACTGAGTGCACCACGACATCAGCGCCATGCTCAATAGGATTGTTAAGGTAGGGAGTGGCAAATGTTGCATCAACCACTAATGGAATACCTTGTGCGTGGGCTGTTTTGGCGATGGCAGGTAAGTTAGATACCGCAAGACCAGGGTTACCAATGGATTCACAAAACACCAGTTTAGTGTTGCTTTGTATCGCCTCAGCAACGGCTTTTTGATCATTAATATCAACAAAAGTACATTCAATATTAAAGCGCTTAAGGGTGTGCTTGAGGAGTGTCACTGTGGAGCCATATATTTGCGCAGCACTGACAATATGATCACCTGCAGAACACAGACTAAAAAAACTCACAAACAAAGCACTCATGCCAGACGCTGTACAAATAGCCCCTGCACCCCCTTCTAAAGCGGCCAGTCGCTGCTCTAACACCGCCACAGTGGGGTTAGTAATGCGACTATAAATATGACCACCTTGCTCCACATTAAATAAGGCAGAGGCTTCGTCTACACTGTCAAACACATAGGATGTTGTTTGATAAATAGGCACTGCCCTAGAGCCATGATCTGATTCCGGCTGATAGCCACTGTGGAGCGCAATGGTGTCGGCGCCTAAAAAAGAAGATTTGCTCATAGTATTGCCTTATAGCGCTTATTCAGCAGCGAGTTGTGGGGTCAAACCTAGCGTCTCAAAGTTAAACGGTAGGCTCGTCAGTTGGCCTTGTAATGTACCAAGGTTGGTGCGCACGTCAACCGTTAGGCTATCGCCTAAAACGGGCAAAGAACACAAGACAAACGCTAAGTGTACCCCATATTTAGGGGAAGGGGCTTGGCTAGTGATTTCTCCAGCCCATTGATCACCTAAATAGACGTCTGTTTCAGAAACGGTACAGGTCTGGTTAATGACTAAACCCATGAGTTTTTTCTGCGGCACATGCTGGCGTAGAGCCGCCAGAGATAGGCTTTCAATGTTGGCATCTAAATCAACGTATTGATCTAGACCGCATTCAAAAGGCGTAGTGGCATAATCCATGTCATTGCCTAAGGACAGTAAACCACTTTCAACGCGCTCGATGCCATTAGGGCAGCCAGGACCAACGTTGAGATCTTGGCCCTTATCAAACAGTTCATCCCATAACGGCCCAGCTAGGCTTTCGTCGTTGACATAAATTTCAAAGCCACCTTGTTTGCTCCAGCCAGACCGAGCCACTTGCATGTCGACCCCTTGAAAGGACATGGGCTTAATTTGGAAAAATTTAATGTCGCGCACACTTTCCCCAAATACTCTGGCCATGAGCTGTTCGGCCTTGGGGCCCTGCACAGCAAGGGGCCAAATGTCGGGTTCGGTCACACTAACGTCTAAGTTAAAACCGATGGCTAAGCCCTGAGCCCACAACATGACGTCGGTATCAGCAATGGATAACCACCAGTCATTGTCGCTTAACTTTATGGCGATGGGGTCATTAACGATACCCCCTTCAGGGTTGCAAAGTGGCACGTAAAAGCAGCGACCAATGCGGGCTTTGGATAAGTCTCTAGGGGTCATCAATTGGATGAGGCGGTAGGCATCGGGGCCGCTAATAGCCACTTGTTTTTCAGCCGTAACGTCCCATACTTGTACATGTTCACACAAGTGCCAATAGTCATCTTCCATGCCGCGAAAGTTAGCGGCTAATAGCGTGTGGTTGTAAATGGTGTAGGCATGCACTCCTGCGGCTTCAACTCGGCTAGTAAAGGGGGTTGCGCGTGTGCGCCGACTGATCGATAGATTAGAGGTTGATAGCCGAGTGATGGAAAGTTCTGGATTCATAGGTTGCGACCAAACAAGATTAGGGGGTGAACATGTGGGCGCAATATACGCCAGCTTTCTAGTTGTGGAAATACACAAGTCTAGCCAGTCACTTTTGAGACTGGGAGGGCTACTTTTGGTGTTTTAATCCTATTAACGACAGGCAATAAGTCCCAATGCGTCAAACTCGAAAGGTAAACTGGTGAGAGTGCCAGTAGCCTTACCCTGATCGGTATTAACCTCAACAGTGCTAGCGCCATTGAGGGCAGCTAAATCACACATGACAAAGGCCAAGCGGCGCATGTATTTAGGCGAGTAGGTTTGGCTGCGAATACAACCCACTTTTTGATCACCCACAAACACATCTAAATCGCTTAAACTGCGGTGATACTCGAGCACCAAACCCATGAGTTTTTGGGTCGATGTGTGGTTTCTTAGGGCGGGCAAACTGAGGCTGTTAATCTTGGCATCTAGGTTAATATACCTTTCTAAACCGATGTCAAAAGGGGTGGTTGAATGATCCATATCGCTACCAAAAGACATGAGTCCACTTTCAATGCGTTCAATCAGGTTAGGGCAGCCTGCGCGCACATCCAGATCTTGGCCTTTAGCAAATAGTTCGTCCCACAATTGAGTGCCCACTTCAGGGTTATTAACAAACACTTCATAACCGGTCTGTTTACTCCAGCCAGAACGCGCCACCTTCATACGTTGGCCCTGGTAAATAAAAGGTGCGATGGCAAAAAAGCCAAGGTCTTTGATGGCCTCACCAAATACACGGGTCATAAGCTGCTCAGCCTTGGGTCCTTGCACGGCTAGGGGGAACATATCGGGTTCCCTTACTTCCACGTCTAAGCCAAAGCCTACAGCGAGGCCTTTGGCCCAAAGTAATACATCGGAGTCTGCCACCGACAAACGCCAATGCCGATCATTGATCTTAATGCCGACGCCATCACTAATCATGTTGCCGTTTTCGTCACACATAGGTACGTAGTAACACCGTCCTACCTTGGCATGGGTCAGATCCCTTGGCGTCATATATTGAGCCAGCTGATTAGCCCCTGGCCCCATCAAGGTCACCTGTTTTTCACAACTCACGTCCCATACTTGAACATTTTCACACAAGTGCCAGTAATCTACCTCTATACCACGGAATGAAGTGGCTAATAAGGTGTGGTTATAGACCGTGTAACCACTCGCGCCGGCAGCCTCTACGCGGCTACTAAAAGGGGTGCGGCGAGTACGACGCGACATGGATAAGTGTGGGCGCATGCAAAGGGCTCCGTTGCACAAAAAGTGCCTTTATTCTGCCCGCAATTGATCTAGGCATCAAGTCTTCTTGTTGAAGGATGCAGGGCTAAGTCGTTCCATTCCCTACCAAGGCGCAAATAAGCAAATATTCCCATTAGTTCTTGCTGGTGCTAGACTTTTCAAACCTATAAAAGTTGCCTTGAACGCGCTTGGTAATAGCGTTTTATTAGCCCAACTAACCCCAATTAAGCCCAACTAACCCCAATTAAGCCGCATAAGCCTGTTCATCCATATTGAGATCTTGCAGTGCTGCCGCCATCAAAATCTTGGCTTTAGTCATGGATGCGGTGCGCACATGGCCGTAGCCACGCACGTCATCAAACAGGCTTAAAGCAGCTAAAATACTGCTTTGGTTGTGGGCGTTTAGCAAGCCCATCAAGACCTCAGTCTGGGCTAAAAAATAAACCAAAAACTCACGTTCTGCTTTGCGTTCTGGGTGATAGCCGAATGGGTCTAATGTGCTGCCGCGAATACCCTTAAGCATAGCCAAAGGTTTCATAAGGTGTAACATCCAACTACCAATACGGTATTTTTTGGGTTGATTAAGGTGCTTGTTCCAACTGGCAAAGCCTAGGGGTGAAAGGTTCAGTGAAAGACTATATCGCCCCGTAAACTCAGCATCTAACTGAGCCTTTAAGTCGATTTGAGTAAACAGGCGAGCCACTTCATATTCATCCTTGATGGCCAATAACTTAAAGTAGGCCGTCGCTAATACACGCATTAAGGGCCCACTTTGGTCGTCTGGCAGCAGCCCTGCTGCATGTTGGTGCCACTGATTAAGCTGCTGCGTGTACTGGTTTGCTAATGCTTGATTTTGGTATGCCACTAACCGCTGTTGGCGGTTTGACAGGATTTCTTCATAACGCGGTGCCGCCGGCTGAATAGACAAGACCTGCGGCTGCTCTAGCCCAACATGGGCTAACTGTCGGCCTAAATGCAATGCTTGCAAGTTGGCCTCTATCGCCACACCGTTAAGCTTTACCGCCTGTTTAAGGGCGGTGACTGATACCGGTACAAGGCCTTTCTGCACAGCAAAACCTAACAGCATTACATTGGCAAAAAGGGTGTCACCCATTTGCTGCAGTGCCAGTTGATGGAAGTCCAGCTGGTGTATATCTTCATGTACGTGGCTAGCAATCAAACTAAGGCACTGGTCTTGCTTAAAATCAAAGTCCGCATCCTGTACAAAGTTAGACACGGGAATCAGGTGGCTGCTCACCACTGCCTGTGTGTTTTGGCTGCACAAGCCCAAAACACTGGGTGCCACGGTGACCACTGCATCAGCAGCAAGTAATAAATCTGCGCGGCCTTCAACGATGCGTGGGGTGGTGACTTGTTCAGGCGAACTGGCTAATCGCACATGGCTTAACACGGCGCCACCTTTTTGCGCCAAGCCAGAAAAATCTAAGGTCATGAACGCATTACCATCAAGGTGCGCCGCCATGCCAAGCAAAGCGCCAATGGTAATCACCCCAGTGCCACCCACCCCAGTTACGGCGATGTTAAAGGGTTGGTCTAGGGGTTTATGAGCTAGGGGTTCTGGTAGTTCTAATTGCGCTTGTTTTTGCGGCTTTGGTTTGCGCACTTGCGCCCCTTCAATGGTCACAAATGATGGGCAAAAGCCTTTGACACAGGAGAGGTCTGCATTACAGCTTGACTGATTGATTTTGCGTTTACGGCCAAGCTCTGTTGCTAATGGTTCTATGGCGACACAGTTAGACTGTACCGAACAATCACCGCAGCCTTCACAGATCTCAGGATGAATCCAGGTGCGGGTTTTAATGGCTTCCACTTTACCCTGTTTGCGTAAGCGACGTTTTTCTGTGGCACAGGTTTGTTGGAATACAATGACACTTAAACCTGGTTGCTCACGTAACCGCACCATTACCGTTTCTAATTCGTCGCGATGGCCTAAATACACGCCTGCGGCAAGTTCAGATTGTTTAAACTGCTTGGGGTCGTCTGCGAGCACAACAATTTCTGGCACCCCTTCATGAAACAATTGGTGGGTGAGTTGTGGCATGGTTAAAATGCCATCTAAACTTTGTCCGCCAGTCATAGCAACAGCATCGTTAAAGAGGATTTTGTAAGTGATGTTGGCTTCAGCCGCAAGGGATTGACGAATGGCTAAGGAGCCAGAATGGAAGTAGGTACCATCACCCAAGTTAACAAATTGATGGGCTTCCTTGGTAAAGTGAGCACAACCGGCCCACATGGCGCCTTCACCGCCCATTTGGCTGAAGGTTTCGGTATTACGGTCCATCCACTGGACCATAAAGTGGCAGCCAATGCCAGCCGCGGCGCGGCTGCCTTTGGGCACTTTGGTTGAGCTGTTATGGGGGCAGCCCGCGCAGTAAAAGGGGGTGCGACTCACAGGCGCCAATATTTGACTGCTGCAGGCATGCTGCTGATCGATACGAGCGATTTGGGCTGATAAATGAATCTGGGTGTCGGTGTCTAAGTCCAGCTTCAGCAGGCGCTGAGCGATCACTTTGGCTACCATGGGCACATCCAGCTCTTTATCCAATGGCAAGGTAAATTGATCTTGCTCATCAAATTTACCGATAATACGAGGTCGCTCATGCATGGCCCAGTTAAATAATTGTTGCTTAATCTGGTTTTCGATCATCTCTCGACGTTCTTCCACCACCAGAATTTCTTCTAAACCTTGGGAAAACTCACGAATGCCTTGAGGTTCTAGCGGCCATGGCATGCCGACTTTATAAATGCTCACGCCCAGTTGGGCGGCTTGTTCATCGGTGAGCCCTAATTCGTGAATTGCTTGGCGAGCTTCCTCATAGGATTTACCCGAGGCCACAATACCAAAACGTGCTTTAGGTGAGGCTAAGGTGACGCGGTTAAACCCGTTAGCACGCGCAAAGGCAAGTGCTGCATAGGCCTTGTGGTTTTGTAATCGCGAATCTTGTTGCATGCGTTCGTCAGGCCAGCGCAAATTTAAACCGTCCTCGGGCATATCAAAATCAGTGGGTATAATAAATTCAACATCTTCGTCTTTTAGATTGACGGCTGCCGTAGTTTCAACTGTTTCAGAAATCACCTTAAAACCCACCCAACAGCCACTGTAACGTGACATGGCTAGGCCTGCTAAACCCATCCACATGTATTCGTGAATAGAAGAAGGATAAAGAACGGGCATAGTGGATGACATAAAGGCGTGATCTGACTGATGAGGCACAGTAGACGATTTTGCGCCATGGTCATCCCCTGCCACGCATAACACGCCTCCATGGGGCGCGGAGCCTGCCGCGTTAGCATGTTTAAACACGTCGCCACAGCGATCTACACCCGGCCCTTTGCCATACCAGATACCTACCAGGCCATCGTATTGAGCTTCTTTAGAGAGGTGGAGCTGTTGCGAACCCCACACCATAGTGGCGGCTAACTCTTCGTTGACGCCGGGTTGGAAACGAATGTTATATTGATCTAAGTAAGGTTTTGCAAGGACCAGAGTTTTATCAAGCAAACCCAGTGGAGAACCGCGATAGCCACTAATAAAACCACCGGTCTTTAAACCTGCAGCTTGGTCGCGACGCACTTGGGCCATGGGAATGCGAGCCAGGGCTTGCACACCATTCATATACACTTGGCCAGACTGTTGACGGTAACATTCGTATAAGTCTTGGGGCTGGTGGGCAAGTGGTTTGGTCATGGCTAACGAGTCTCATAGTAATGGCGTGATGTGGATAACCAGTATGCCCTCTTTAAGCTGGAAAATTTTTGCGTCTTGCTATAAAATAAGCTACTAATGTGCAATATTATTATTACATTTTTTAAAAATATAGGACTTTTGTCCTAATTTGGTTAAATATGAAGATAGACTCTTTTGATATAAAGATATTACAACAGCTGCAAAAAGACGCAAGTCAGTCCGTGCACACCATTGCTGAGCAGGTTGGCTTATCGCATACGCCCTGTTGGCGGCGTATTAAGCGTCTGCAAGAAAGTGGAGTGATTAGTGCCAATGTGGCCTTGGTTAATGCCAAAAAAGTGGGGCTGGGGGTGGTGGTGTTTGTGACCGTGAAACTCAATAGCCACGACGAACAGATATTGGCACAGTTTGAAAGTGCAGCAGTGGCCATGGATGAAGTCATGCAGTGCTACATTATGTCTGGAGACGTGGATTATTTACTACGTGTTGTGGTGCAGTCTATAGAACAGTATGAGCAAACTCTTAAGCGTAAATTAGTTAATTTGCCCGGTGTTGCAGCGCTTAATTCTAGTTTTGCGCTGCGCGAACTGAAAAATCAGCATCTTTTACCTTGGCAGTTGGTGTCGACTGGAAACTTGCAACATTAGCCCTAAGGGGAATGCATAATAAAGTCAGGCACAATGCCAGACTGGCTAATATAGGGTGCAATATCTTGGTTGGCAAATAAACCGTGGCCTGTGACCAAGGCGGTTTTTAAGCCATAAGCTGCCCCACCAAGAATGTCTGTGTGTAAGGTATCACCCACCATTAAAATACGCTGCTTAGCAATATACTCCAAATTGGCGCAGGCCAGTTGATAGATATTGGCGAAGGGCTTGCCAAAAAAATGCAAGGTGACGCCCGCAATGTGGCTCAATTGGTGGGCGAAATAGCCCGGTTCTAAACTGAAATCATGTTCCCTCGGTGCCACCAAATCAGGATTACCCACCCAGACTGGGCGCGGATTTTGGGTCAGGCTTTGCACCAATAAGTTTTGTTGATGTGGGGTCCAGTGAGACGCGCCGAGCAATATAAAACCACTGACCTGATCGAATACTTTAATGGCGTTGCCCAAGGCAAGGCTGTGTACCGGTAAGGTCAGTAATTGCGAATCTGGCCCAGCCATGACCCCCCAAAGGCATGCGTCTTGTGGCTGGGGAAAAGCCGCGATAAGCCCCTTGCACAGGGCATCTCGACTAGCGACAATATTATGTAAAGCGAAGTTAAATCCCATTTTTTGCAATTTTTGCTGGGCTTCAAAGGCGGGTAGACTCGCACCATTGGTTAATACCATTACTTTTTTGCCTGCTGACTGCAGGTACTTCACTGCTGCAGGCGCACTTTTTATCGCAGTTTGGCCGACGTTGAGCACCCCAAAGGCATCCAGCAAAAACACGTCAAAGTGCTGCGCCACATCAGCCAGGCCATTAACCCACATGCTGGTCTGTGGAAAGGCTGCTCTAGGCAGGGTGTGCCGTATTGACTCATAGTGCTGGAAAGCCCATTGAGCGTTTATGTCACTGGTGTTTGAGTGGCTTTGCATAGTTAGCAGTTAAGCGCCTTGGCGTTTTAGAAGGGCCTTTATTTCGGCCAACTCATTGCGTAAATCGGTCATCGAGGGCTCTCCCTCTGCCAAGCGTTCGGCAGCGTTTTCATTTTCCATGACATTAACCACGATACCAATGACCATGTTCAGAAAAGCAAAGGTCGTGAGAAAAATAAAGCTTAAGAAAAACACCCATGCGTAGCCATAGACCTCCATCACCTCATACATTACATCGGTCCAATCTTCAAACGTCATCACTCTGAAAAGGGTGAGCATGGAGATGGAAATATCACCCCATAAAACAGAGTTAATAGTACTAAAGAAGGTGGTGCCAACAGCGGCGTAAATGTAAAAAATGATAAACATCAACATCAGTACGTAACCCAACTGGGGCATCGCCTTGATCAGTGAGTTAAGCAATATGCGTAGTTCTGGCACCACCGAAACCATGCGCAATACCCGGAAAATGCGGATAAGTCGGCCAACCAAAGCTAATTCACTATCTTCTATAGGGATAAGGCTGACCACCACAATAATAGTGTCGAACACGTTCCAGCCATTGAGAAAAAATCTACTTTTTTTGGGGTCACCAGCAAACCGGATGCTGATTTCTACCAAGAAAAAGATCGTAATGCCAAGGTCTAAAAAACCAATAAAGGTAATGAGTTGCGAAGGCATGGAGTAGGTCTTAGCGCCAATTACTAGTGCAGACAGCAGGATGATACTGACCACAAATAACTCAAATATTTTGTTAGATCGTAAGGTGAATAAACGAGTTTGTAAACTGAGGGGTATCATTGCAAAAGGGCTCATTGAGCCCGAAAGAAAGGGCTGTTTTAGGGACGCCGATAAATATACCTTGCTTGCTGTATGGCTACAATGGCCGCTAGGCCTAGTTGCGCAATATAATGCCTTTTTAACAGCATGCTGCAGCCCTGCGGCCATGTGTTTTTAGTGCGAGGTTTAAAGAGGAGGCTCTGTTGCGAGCTACAACGGGGTTGAGCTTAAGTATTCACTGTGCCCTCTCAGACACTCGCTTTTGCCTAGTTTTAATGGGCCTGTTGATAAGGTCCATTACCTGCCCACAATAATTACTTTAAGCAGTCTGCCATTAAGTGCAAGGGTGTGATAACCTAGGATTTGATATTGGTAATAATAGTTTACCAATTTACGGGTTATGTATCAGGCTTTACTTATGAACACCTTATCAAATGCACCTGCAGAACATGCACTTCAAGGTGGCGCCAATGTGGCGGCACTAATTAGCGAGTTAAAGAACATACTGCCAGCGTCTGGCGTGATTCTGTCAACCGAAAGTCAAAGGCCTTTTGAATGTGACGGCTTGGCTGTGTATCAACAACTGCCATTAGTCACGGTGATCCCAGAAAATGTGAGCCAAGTGCAAGCTATTTTGCGCCTGTGTCATTTGCATCGAGTGCCATTGGTGCCCAGAGGGGCGGGTACTGGCCTATGTGCTGGCGCCATGCCCCATGCCGAAGGGGTGCTTTTGGTGGTGACCAAGCTCAATCAAATTTTACACATCAATCATGATACGTGCACAGCAACGGTGCAGCCTGGTGTGCGTAATTTAGCCCTTACCGAGGCTGTAGCCCCTTTTGGCCTGTATTATGCGCCAGATCCTTCATCGCAAATTGCCTGCACCATTGGTGGCAATGTGGCAGAAAACTCGGGAGGTGTACACTGCCTTAAGTACGGTCTCACGGTTAATAATCTGCTCCAAGTGACGATGGTGACCATTGATGGGCAGTTAATGACCTTGGGTGGTGAAGGCTTAGATGAACCTGGTATGGATTTATTGAGCCTAATGGTAGGTTCGGAAGGTTTGTTAGGTGTAGTGGTGGAAGCGAAGGTTAAATTATTACCACGGGCGCCCCGAGTGCAGGTGCTTTTGGCTGCCTATGACAATGTGACTGCAGCGGGTGATGCGGTAGCCGCATTGATAGGTCAGGGCATTATTCCTGCGGGTTTAGAGATGATGGATCATTTGGCCATTAGTGCAGCCGAAGATTTTGTTAAAGTGGGTTATCCCACAGATGCCCAAGCCCTACTTATTTGTGAGTTAGACGGCACCGACGCCGAAGTTGAAGAACAGTTGGCTTTGGTGAGTGAGTGTTTTAAGCAACATGGGGCTTATCATATCCGTATTGCTAAAGACGCAACAGAGGCTGCGGCCCTATGGCAGGGGCGCAAAGCGGCTTTCCCTGCAGTAGGGCGCATATCACCCGATTATTATTGCATGGACGGCACCATACCGCGTAGCCAAGTGGGCCATGTGTTAACGCGTATAAGTGAGTTGTCTCAGTTTTACGGGCTTAGAGTGGCTAATGTTTTTCATGCTGGAGACGGCAATTTACATCCGCTGATTTTATTTGATGCAAGTATTGATGGTGAGCTTGAGCAAGCAGAATTACTTGGAGGAGACATTCTTACCCTATGTGTTGATGTGGGTGGCACAATTACCGGTGAGCATGGTGTTGGTTTAGAAAAAATGCCGCAAATGCCCTATCAGTTTGCTGATGCAGAACTAGCCCAGTTTAGGCGTTTAAAGGCAGCCTTTGATAGTGAAGAGTTGCTCAATCCTGGCAAAGCCATTCCCACGCTTAAGTATTGTCAAGAATACCGGAGCTTACAACATGGGTGATTTAACTCAGCAGTTGGTGCAGCAAATTCAACACGCCTATGCCACTAAAACACCCCTTAAAATTGAGGCTGGCAACACTAAAACTTACTTAGGCCGAGAGACCTCCGGCGAAGTGGTTGATATGGCTAGTCATAGTGGTGTCATCAGTTATAGCGCCACTGAATTGGTCATTCGAGCGCGCGCAGGCACCAAAATTTCACTACTCAATAATTTATTAGCCGAACAACACCAACGCCTGCCCTTTGAACCCCCAAGCTTTGCTGGAGCTGCCACCATTGGCGGCACAGTAGCAGCCAACCAAACGGGGGCTTCACGGCCCTGGTTTGGCGGTGTTAAAGACAGTTTGCTCGGTTTAGGGCTGATTAATGGCTATGGTGAGGCCATGCAGTTTGGCGGCCAAGTAATGAAGAACGTCGCTGGTTTTGACGTCACGCGTTTGCAGTGTGGTGCCATGGGCAGCCTGGGTCTCATTACTGAGGTGTCTATAAAAGTATTGCCAGAGTTTAAAGCAGGGCATACTTTAAGCTTTGAAATGACTGCAGAAGCAGCGTTAGAAGCTATGTTGCGCTGGGCTAACCTAAGTTTGCCCATTACTGGCATGAGTCACATGCAAGGAATACTCTACGTACGCCTACAAGGTGGAGAAAGTGGTGTGGCCTCGGCCAGCCAGTTTTTGGGGGGTGCAACCCTGACTCCCAAGGTCGCCGAACAATTTTGGCAGTCCATTAGAGAAGGTAGTGCATTGCAGCCGCAGCATGATCAAACACTTTGGCGCTGGAGTGGGTCAAGTGATCGGCCACTGCACACACTACCAAATACGGCGTTGATTAATTGGGCGGGCGCTGAGCGTTGGGCCTTAACTCAGAGTTCAAACTGTCCTGCAGATGATCTAATTCAATACCAAGGGGGTGACCGTTTGGCTGAGGTCTATGGTGCCACAAGTGCTCCCCAGCAAGCCCTACAGCAGCGCATAAAGCATGCCTTTGACCCCCATGGCATTTTAAATGCAGGTCGCTTATATTCTTGGATGTAAACTATGAAAACGATAATTGCCAAAGAGTTTGCTGACCAGCCTCAATTTGCGCCGGTTAAAGATATCTTACAAGCCTGTGTGCACTGTGGTTTTTGCACTGCAACCTGTCCTACATACCTATTGTTAGGTGACGAACGTGACAGCCCACGCGGTCGTATTTACATGATGAAGGCCATGTTTGAGGGCGCACAAGTCACACAAGAGACGCGCCACCATTTGGACCGCTGCTTGACCTGCAGAAGCTGTGAGACGACCTGTCCCTCTGGCGTAGAATATGGTCACTTGGTCGATTTAGGCCGCGTGGTGGTCGAACAAAAAGCGCCACGACCTATGACTCAAAAGCTGGTGCGTTGGGGCTTGCGACAAGTGCTGCCTTATCGCTCTAGATTTGGCCCACTGCTTAAATTAGGCCAGCTATCCCGGCCGCTGTTGCCGCAGATACTAAAACAACACATTCCTCTATCAACGGCCAAGCTCACAGCTCCCAAAAGTCAGCATCAGCGGATGATGTTGAGCTTACCTGGTTGCGCTCAAGCAAGTGCCGCGCCCAATACCGACATTGCTGCAGCACAGGTGCTGGATCAATTGAAAATTAGCCTAAAAGTACTGCACCAAAGTGGCTGTTGTGGCGCCGTTAATCATCACTTGAATGCCCATGAAAAAGCCCTAGACCAAGCTAGACATAATATTGATTTAGTCTGGCCCGAACTGCAGGCAGGAGCAGAAGCTGTGGTGATCACTGCTTCGGGTTGCGGTGCTGCCCTGCAGGAGTATGGCTACATGCTGCGGCATGACGTAGCTTATGCTGATAAAGCTAAGCAAGTGTCTGCAGCTGCCAAGGACATTGTGGAGATTTTGGGTCAAGAAAATCTATCTGCTATTAAAGCCAAGTTAACTAAAGCTAAGACCAAAGACATCGGCAAAGTAGCGGTGCATTGCCCTTGTACCCAGCAACATGCCATGCAGCTGCCCTACAAGGTAAAAGCCCTGTTGGACGAGTTAGGCTTAGACACAGCAGCCACTGACAATGACCACCTTTGCTGTGGCTCGGCAGGTACCTATTCCTTGCTACAACCCGACTTGAGTCACCAGTTGCGCAGCCAAAAACTAAAGGATTTAAGTGTTGATAAGCCGCAACTCATTGTCACCGCTAATATTGGCTGCCAGCTACATTTGGGTGGTGCGGCAGAGGTGCCAGTTAAGCATTGGTTAGAACTGTTAGCTGAGTAACCACCCAGCAGTTGCAGTCTTTGCCTATCG
>Ga0209712_10001553_pt1 | contig 19515 bp, 13 predicted proteins | sample ArcOceMetagenome_FD_187443 | JGI IMG/M metagenome (GOLD analysis project Ga0209712, IMG submission 187443) | Marine eukaryotic phytoplankton communities from Arctic Ocean - Arctic Ocean - Greenland ARC118M Metagenome (SPAdes) (version 2) | ecosystem: Environmental > Aquatic > Marine > Oceanic...
CAGAAGACGAACACCAATTGAACAGACGTTCTGAGTTCTTTATCTTGGAAGGAAATCCAAATGATGAGTAAGCTTTAAAACACTTTTTAATATAGAAACAGCCTCGCATTTGCGGGGCTTTTTTGTGGAAAAAATGTATTGAGAGGTCTAAAATTCTATTTTTTGACAAAAAGTAACCCTTGTTTTAAGAAGGGAATTTTTAAAAGTAAGGTTTTCCCTTACTTTTAGTAACACAAAAATCACCTCATTATTTATTTTGTTTTATTACGTTTACAAAAACTAGACCTCAAATCTAATTCTTTGTAAGTAATTTTTCTTTTAGTGTGTAGTAAGTATTACTGAAAATAATGTATAAAATGTATTAAAAAAATTATGGCTAAAAAGGACTAACGCTCCAAATTCAAAAAATGTAAAAATATGTTGAACTGAAATAAAAAATGTGACAGACGAGTTGCGAAAATCGAAAGAGTAGACGAAATCATTTAAAACTTAGAAGGTATAAAACACTTTATCAAAATTGAAAATTATGAATATTATAAAAATCGCAAGAAAACCCTATTTAGCGGTTGTTTTTGCATCAGTGATGCTTTTTGCTTCCTGCTCTCAATATGATCACGAAATTAATGAGTCAGTAGAACCTTTAAGTGTTACAAAATATGTTGAAAAACACATTGAATTAACCTCTGAATTAATCAATATTGTAAATACTGATAAAGAACTTGTTATTGAAGCATTAAGCAATGTTATAAATAACACTCGCATAGACGAAATTGAGATGATTTTTGAAAATGCTAACTTTAATGAATCGAAGTCTATCTCAAAATTAATAAAAGAAATTCAAGATAACACTTTCCATTTCGTGGAAAGTAACCCTGAAATGAAAACAAATGGACAAGATTATATTGTGAATCTTATCTCTCACGAAATAGAAGAACAAAAATCGAACTACGCAACAGAGATGCGTCAAGGGTCTTGTGATGGTAAATATGGGTCAGATATAGATATATGTAAAGAAAATTATTATTTTTCTTTGGCTGTCATTGCTGTTACTGCTGTAGTTTCTTTTGGAATAGCAACTATATCTTTAGCAAATTGTATGGATAGAGCATTCCATACATACGATGACTGTTTAAATTATCAGCCATAAAAACATGAAAAAATATTTAATATACATTCCCGTAGCCTTAATGTTATTGATTCAAGTGATTGATAAAGATGGGGGATATAGAGTTTATCAAATATTACTTTTAACTATTACAATAATATGGGCAATAGTTCAATGGAAATATAGAAATAGATAAACATGAGAATATCAGCGTTTTGGCGCAGGTGGCTTATTAGTGGAAATGAGAAATGATTCTCGTTATTCCAACTTGACCCAGTTCCGCAAAGTCTCTGACTTCGCGGAACATAAAAAACATAAAATGAAATGTAAATTATGAAGTATTAAAATGAATTTTGAACGGAAAAGTAATGAAAATTATATAAGCTCAAAGTAGGGAGACTTTGCGCAGCAGGGTTCGTTAATGGTGTTTACTAAAAACGAAATCGAATTTACAGAAATAACAGAAACTGAATTAATTGTATTTGACCTTTTGCCAAATGACGGAACTAAATTTAAATACAATTTACTTGTATATCGAAAAAAATAACTCAAGGTAACCCCCTGCTGGTGCGCGAAATCGAAGATTCGACGAAGTCAATCCATTCGCGTTCCAAATAAACTTTGTAAGCCAGACGATAGGAATCGGCAGCAAGGGCTTTCTTTATTTAAACCGCCATATAAAACAAAACGGATAAGGCAATAATAGCGATAGGCATTACGATAAGAATAAACGTGGAATAGCCCAAGTCTTTTTTGTTGGACAGTTTAGCGTTTAACACACGGCGTTTGCGACCGCTGTAATTCACCCAGTTTTTAAAGTGGATAAACACCGCTGTCAAGACAAAAAGAATCCATGTATTGGAACTCGACATGACCACAACCTTCATTTGTTCTAAGAACTTAATAAAGAACACGCCACCTAGAAACAACAGCGCGATTTGTAACACCGAAGTATAGAACAATGCTACTGTGTTCGCTTTTTGTTTGTAACGGCCTTTAAAACGGTTAAAAACGGTCAGATAAAGTTGATTGAAAAAATTCATAGATGCCAATATAGAAAAAAACCTGTGATATGATCACAGGTTTTTTAGATTTATAGATATAATTTAGTACTAGTTTTGAACCAATACTTTAACATTATCAATTTCATAGGTTCCTGTATTGCCTGAATTGGCAATGTATTTAAAAGCGATGTGAGCATTCCCAGAATACGGGCTTAAATCAACTAATCCAGAGTAGATCCAATCTTTGTAATAAGTAGCATCTGGTACAATGGTTCCTGGAAGTGACGTCCAAGTGGCAGAAGATACACCTGCATCTGTTCCGTCCCAGTCTGTAGAAATCAACAATTCTAATTCACTGCCATCACTAAAACTATTTGAAGATTCAAAGTCAAAGAACTCAAATTCCTGAGCGTCTAAATCAATCTCTGGCGTAATTAACCATGAAACGGTACTTGCATCACCAGAATTGTAGGCACTAATTTGTGCGATTCTACTTCCGGGATTACCAGTGTCAGTAGTTGTTCTTGCGATCCAATCTCTAGAACCCTCTTCAACGTAATTTGTCCAATCACCAGAAATCTGGTCAAAATTTGCATAGGCTTCAAAGTCTTCTTCAAAAAGAATTCCAAAATCATCTACATTTAATAATTCGCAACGGGCACCGCTAAAGTTAACATCGTCCGTTGTATTTAATGAAAGAACTAAACTACTTCCATCGTAAGTCTTAGCAACAATCCCTGCTATAGATCCATTGCCAACTGGCAATAACTCATTTTTAAAATTTGAGAATGAACTTGTTTCTATATTCATATTGGAATAGCTAAACCCAGAACAAGACTGTAAGGTTCTTTGCGTATCGTAATCCTCAGAAGGAGCAAAATAACGAAGACCCGCTAAATTATCTTCAAACTCAACATTGTCAATTTGTACAAACATTCCAACATGAACACTTGCTATTTGAGCAAATTGAACGTTCAATGGTACGATGTTTTCAGTGAGATCAGATCTTAACATTGTTTTATCCATTTGATTTTTAGATAAACTTGTTACGGTAGTTCCGTATTGGTCTGTTTCTGTACCGCCTCCAATAGTAATCACTTCATTTCCTGTACGCTCTTCACCGATATACAATCCGCCTGGAGCGCCTGATTCAAATGTTGGGTTTAAGTTAATGTAAACCTCACGGCCTTTATTAAATCTGTTGTAAGAATCTACTTGGCTTAAAATGACTTTGATAGCAGCTGTTGGATTCTCTGGACTGTCTTGTAAGTACACTTCTTTATAGAAGTTTCCTGTTAAATCTGAAGACGTTACATAGCCTTTCACTACGATATCGGTATCTACTCGAAAAGGAACAGCGTCATCGTTATCACCATCTCCATCTGGATCTGAATTGTACATCGCTTTCACTTCTGAAATCGACACTATGTTTATATTTGATGAAAGAAGCTCCGTAAGCGCTCTATTTTCTTCCGTTCCTAAACTTTCTGGGACAGAAAAATCGTCGTCTTGTACACAAGACACAATAGCAACACTCGCTAAGAGTGCTAATAGATAGTTTTTAAAATTTATTGTTTTCATAATATGATATATTAATGTTTATTTTTTGTGTTATTAGAATCTAAGATTAAGGTTCATGAAGTAAGTTGTCCCACGGCCAAACCAGTATTTAGGTCCAAAACGTCGTTTTGGTGCACTCGTATCTTCTTTTAAAGATTGGTAATTAGCGTTACGCCCTTGCTCGAATCCACCCGTTTTAAATTGGGTATTCAAAATGTTGTTTAAACTTACAAACAGACTGATGTACTTGTCACCAATTCTCCAAGACTTCCCTCCTACGGCATTCCATACCATATAAGAATCGAATTTTTCTTGTCTTAGCAACTCTTTTGCAAGTGTTGGGTCGTAATCTGGAAATGGAATCCCATCCGTATCAAGATAAAAATTCTCAGTACGCGTTAAAGGAGATACATCGACATAGGCATTGGACATAAAGTTTGCCGTGGTGCCAAACCACCAGTAGTTAGGATCGCGGTATTCAAATCCTAAAGAAGCAGCCCGTTGTGGACCTCCTGCAATTTTATAATTTTCCAAGTTCGCTTCCCCGAAGTTTAATCCATCAATAAAGTCACTAGAAGTTAATAATAAATTTGGATTGTTGTCATAGGTATATTGACCTACGGAAGCGACTCCTGTTAATTTAATAGTTGGCGTCACTTGCGCTTCAATCCCAAATTCGATTCCTAAATGTCTTTTGTCAACACCTTCAAGAACTTCTTGAACAAAGGCAGTCCCTGAATCAATACCACTAATTCCATCTGCATAATAAAACGAAACTTCATTCGCATCTTGCATCTTGGTGAAATACCCAGTCAAACGTGCTTTGACAATCGGAGATCTGTAAATGTAGTTCAGATCAAACGTGCTGATTTTTTCTTCAGTAATACCAAAGCCAGATTGGTCTCCTACAATAGCATGGTTATCTCTTGAGTTAGAAAAGGTATTACGAATGGTCGGTGCCTTTGTTAAATAACCCGCATTGGCGACTAATAAATGCTTTCCAGAGAATTTATACGTAAATCCACCTTTAGCACCAATACCTGTAAACTCTACTTTATCGCCTTTGCCTAGTGAATTATTTTCATAAACTTCACTTTGGTACAAACCTTCTCTTTGGTAGCTCGTTTTGGTATTGCTAACCGCTAAGAAAAAGTCTACCTTATTGTATTTAAACTGTGCTTGTGCAAACATGCTAAGTATGTTCGCCTCTAAGTTGTAGTTATATCTAAAGGTATCACCTTCGCCAACAACTTGGTTAGGGTTTTGCAAGTCAAACTGAACTTGGTCAAAAGAATCTACATTTAAATAGCCTGTAGTACTTCCTAACATGTCAATGATTTCTGCAAAGTTATGCGACTTTAAACGTTTGTAGTTGATGGCTGCATTTAAAGTTACATGTTCAGAAACTTCTGAATTAATGATGGTATTCACCGACAATTGTGTGTCGTCACTACGGTCTTCATACAACACATAGGCTGCATTATCACCTGTAATATTGTTGGTGACGTTGGCATCGTAAAGACGGTTCCAATCGAGTTGACCACCTTCTGTGAAATTTTGGTAAGCATCATAAGCACCCGCTAAATCAGGTCCATCTGTGTCTGCCAAAAAGTAACTTGGCAATCCTTGGTAGTAAGAAGGACTTGGATTGGCACCACCGGCATAATCCAAACGGCTATTTCCGAGCTCTCCAAATTGGTAAGCAACATTGGTGTTTAAACTTGTTTTATCTGTAAAGTCCCAGTAATGGTTCAACATTAAAACAGGTTCAGCAATCCGCTTGACGCGCGAGTTCCGTTTTTCACCATCTTGGTAACCCCAATATTCGTTGTACTTAATATTTTTTAGATCGTATACCTCTTGCGTATTTGGAGATGATTTTCCACGCTTGTTTGGTGTATAAAATCCTGTGAAGTTTAAGCTATGCTTGTCATTGATTTTCTTTTCAACAGAAACAAAAAAGGAGTTTGCATTGTAAAACGTTCCATCTTGAAAACCTTCATTACCCCAACGTCTTCCTAAAGAAAATGCGTAAGACCAGCCTCCTTTAACCACTCCAGAAGCATGGGTTGCCATGACTCTGTTGGTATAACTTCTGTTAGAAGATGAATAGGTGACACGTGAACCACTTCTGTATTCAGAAGCTCTTAAGTTAATGTTGGTGGTTCCTAAGATTCCACCAAAATTATAAGAAGAAGGTGCTAAACCAGTTGTTAGTTCTTGGTTTCTAAGGACGTCATTTAAACCTCCCCAGTTGCTCCATTGTGGTCTTCCGTTATAGATCTTGTTCATTTCAATACCATTCATCAACACGTTTCCGTTATCGGAATTGAGTCCACGAACTCTGAAAAAAGAAGAGCTAAATTCAAAAGCCGCAGCCCGTTGAAATACATCTTGTGAAGACGATAACAATCCGGAGATATTATCAGCGCCACTAGTGTCGTCACTTAGTTCATCATCGGATAGTGTAATGGTAAACAAATCATCGTCAGAATCATCCAAAGACAACATCATGTCTTGAATGTCTAAGCTTTTTCCTTCGTTCACAACAATTGGATAGCGAGCAACTCTATAGCCGTCTTTACTAAGACTCAATACTTGCTCTCCTAATGGAACATCAGTAGAAAACATGAATACCCCTAAGGCATCTGTTTGTGTGGTTAATAACAATCCTTCAAATGTGATAGTAACTTCAGCCAAAGCTTGGTTTGAAGTTAAATCCTTCACACTTCCTTTAACAACAGTTTGTTGTGCAAAAGTTGTACAGAACGTTAGTAAACCGATCAAAAAAATAATACTATTTTTTTTCATTTTGGTTTTTGAATTTGTTTGTTAATAATTGGACGAACAAATTTACATTATTGATTTTAAAATTTATACTTTTGGGTGAAGAAATTATACACAACATTTTATGACACAAGTATCCTATCTGAGGAATCCCAAAATTTATTTTTTTGCATTTTTTATTGCATTTATGTTTAACACTTCTGTAGAAGCGCAAAACAAAAGAAAGTTTAAAGTGCACACCATTGCCTTCTATAATGTAGAAAACTTATTTGACACCATTAATGACCCCAACAAATTTGACGAGAGAAGTCCAATCATGGAACTCAAGTACAACCGTCAGGAGGTTTACAACAAGAAAGTGAAGAATATGGCGCATGTCATTTCTCAGATTGGAGCAGACGTTTCAAAAAATACGCCTGCTATTATTGGAATTTGCGAAGTTGAAAACAGAAATGTGGTAGAAGATTTAGCAAACGATCCCGCTTTGTTATCCAAAGATTATGGGATTGTGCATTTTGAATCTCCTGATGAACGTAGTATTGACGTGGCTTTAATGTATCAAAAAGCATTGTTTGTACCTATTAGTACAAGTGCCCATGAGTTGAAATTATTCGATGTGAAGAGAGATAAACCCGATCATACGAGAGATCAATTGTTGGTAAGTGGTTATTTAGAAGGTGATTTGATTCATTTGATCGTAAATCACTGGCCATCTCGAAGTGGTGGAGAAGCCAAAAGTCGTTCCAAACGTGTGGCGGCAGCGACGCTTAACAAACGTTTGATTGATTCTTTACAAGCGAATGATCCGTATGCTAAAATATTTACCATGGGCGATTTTAATGACAACCCTACAAACGCAAGTTTTAAGAAAGTACTTAAAACCAAAAAGGATAAAGAATCGGTTGGCCTAAAAGGAATCTACAACCCAATGGAAGGCTTTTTTAAGGCGGGCTTAGGGTCCAATGCTTACAGAGATGCTTGGAGTTTGTTTGATCAAATTTTAGTGACACAACCTTTACTGGAAGAAGACTTTTCTTCTTTTAGGTTTTATAAAGCAGGTATTTTTAACAAGCAATTCTTGATTAGTAAAAAAGGCCGTTATAAAGGGTATCCGTTTAGAAGCTTCTCTTATGGAGGTTTCACAGGGGGTTACAGCGATCACTTTCCAGTGTATGTACACGTTATTAAAGAAGTGGAATAATTATTTCCATTCACATAGATTCATAAAAAAAGCAGCCGAATGGCTGCTTTTTTTATAGGTGCTAGTTAGGCCATACGTTCCATGGAATTCTAGAAAGAATCAAAATTAAGGCGACGGTATAAAAAATCGCGATGGTTTTGTATTTAGGCCCTGATATTAATTTTTTCTTATGTTTAGAATAACCAATCGTTATCAAAGCAACGGCTAAGATGTTAATCGTTGGATGTTCTACAAGGTATAGGCGTATGTCTGCATTCTTCATGACTTCCCCAACGCCTAAGTTGCTCCACTGTCCAAAACGCTCAGAAGTGAAATACAACAGCAGTCCAATAAGCAATTGAATGTGCGAAACAATCAAGGTAAATAGCGATACTCGAAATGCTTTGGCGTCGTAGTCTTTTTTTCCGAAGTAGCCTGTAAGCGCTTTAAAGACCGCCAATAGAAGGACGAGAAGTACTAAGTAAGCCCAATAGGAATGTATTATTTTGATCATGGTGTGTGGTTTATAAGTTTCTACAAAAGTACGAGAATTTTAGGCATAAAAAAACCCCCACAAAGTGAGGGTTTTGATTGTATTTTATTTGGAATTAGTTTTGAACCCAAACACCTGCTTCTTTGATAAGAGAGCGGTCTTCAGTTCCACTAGAACCGTCATATATATTACACGTTGTAATGTATTTTTGACCGTCTGCAGCAGATGGGTCTAAGTTATCTAACATCACACCCATAGCCGTCACCATCATTTCATCGCTCCAAGCCGTAGCTGAACCAGTTCTATTAAAGTTACCATAGCTATCTAAATTGCCTGCAGCTTCTACAAAACCTGGTGTTGTTAAAAGTGCACTCGCAACTGCAGCGTAATCTGAATCTACCAACGTATATCTGATTGTATTATCAGGTACCCATTGCGTTCCATCATGACCAAACTGTAAAGATGTAGAGATTGTTGACTCATGCCCCATCCATGCACCATCCGTAAATGTGTAAAGATTTCCTCTTACTTGTGCTCCACTAGAGCTTGAGTAGTAAGCATAGGTTACAATAAGCTCTTCTTCTTCTTGTCCGTAGGGGAAGTTGATCGCTAAAAATGCAGGAAGATAACCGTTTGGAGAAATAGAACTTGAGAAGTTGTCGTATTTTCCTGGTTGTCCAGAACCTTCACCCATAGAGTCAAAATCAGCTGAGCTTAAATAATATACATTTTCTGCTAATTCCCAAGCACCTTCAGAATACATATAATATGTTCCGTAAGCTACAGAGTCACCAGAAATTCCAATTGCTTTTACAGATAAGTCTTGAACTCTCCATCTTGGAGATTCTGAATCTGTAGAGCTGTATTTAAGAGCGATATGAATTGTTTCTCCATCGTAAGCAGAGAAATCAAAATCTTCAGATGCTGTTAAATTACCGTAGATTGTTTTATCAAAACTAAATGCAGTCCATGTTGCTGATGCAACATCTCCACCACCTGTGTAATCGGTCGCAATTAAAATATCAATTAAAGCATCATCGGCTCCAAAAAGATCAATTTCTTGTGTGATTTGGAATAATACGTCAGACTGACCAGATAAATCAATTTCTGGAGAAACCAACCATTCTTCATTGGCCGAAGAAGAACCGCTAGAATAACCAGATCCTTGAACATTACTTGATCCTGTTGTCCAAGCGTCAAGAGTTCCAGAAGCGTCAATAAGTTCGAAATCATCAAAATTTGCAGGGAATGCTGCTTGGTATAAATTTGTTAAACCAACATCTGGTGTGTCAATGTATTGATCGTATTCAACCAGTACAATTTGTCCTTCAGTCGCATCCATGATTTGTGCATCAAGAACCGCAGGAATCTCTTCATTTGGATCTACATTTGGATAGAAACCAAAAGCATCACTTCCAGTTGTTGCGTAATCCGCATTTGAGAATTCGTAAGAATCCGCGTACGTGTAATCACTTACACCATCCGCTGAACCGATATAAAGCTCATAGTTTACTGTTACTGAAGATCCATCGCCCCAATACTGAAAAGGTGCAATTGTTTGCAAGTAAGGTGCAATCATTTCTTTAGCATCGTCAACGGATGAAAAAGTACCGTATTCTAATTCTAATTCTTCATAATCTTCATCTGCAAAAGTGTATGTTGCATTCCCTACGATTGGGTTGTCCTGTGCATCAATGTCTGCATTGATGTCTTCATTCGGGTCACATGCTGTAAAAACGAACGCCGAAAGGGTCAATAAATAAATTATTTTTTTCATTTTCTTATTTTTTAGAAATTAATTTTTAATCCAAGACTGAATGTTCTTCCTGCACCGTAGTACACTCCAGCCGTTTGAGCCACTGAGCCAGTACCGTCACGAGCATCTGAAATATATTCTGTATTCAAAACATTGTTCATTCTCGCTGAAAAGGAAGCATCAAACTGACCAAAACTAAAGCCGTGGTTTAAGCCCATGTCCAATAAACCATAAGCTGGTAATTCCCATGAATCTGATCTGTTGGTTTCATCATTTCTGTCAGTAATTCTATAACTTGCATATAAATCACTCGCATAGTTATAGTCAATGTAAAATGATGTTTTGTCCATCAATTTAAACTTAGATCCTAAAGCGAAAGTTGTTTGTGCAGCATCAGATACTTTTAAATCTTTTGCATAGACCTCGATAGATTCAATAAGTTGTCCACCTTCATCAAATAAACTACCGCTAGCATCATTTTTCCAGTTCCAGTTTCCTAAAGAAGCCATCCCTGTAAACGTTATTGCATCTGTAGCTTTGTAAACAAAATCAAGTTCTACACCTGTGTGTAAAGCATCAAGACCTGCAATGTTGTAGTTGATACGTTCTCCTTGATTATCTGGATCGAATACACTTCCAGTTAAAGATTTGTCAATCCAAGTTGTGTAATACACATTTAGATTTGCTGAAAATTTATCGCCTCTAAATCCGTATCCTAGTTCTGCACTGAATACTTTTTCGTTTAAAGCTTCTTCATTGAATACTGTTGAACTGTCACTTTGAAAAACGTTTCCGTCTAAGAAAGGTGCTTTTGAGAAGTACCCTATATTAACAAATACATTATTTGTATCATCTATATTATAGTTTGCACCCCCTTTAATGCTGTATCCAAGGAAATCAACTTTATCTGATTCACGTGCTGAGTCAGTTGGAGCATAATACATAAATTCTTCTTTGCTGTATGTGGTATTAGATACCGCTGTTGCAACAAAAATAGATACATCAGCAGTTGGCGAGTATTCTGCTTGTGCAAAAAGACCACCTCTAACTACTTTACCGTCATAATCTTTATTAAAACGATCGCCAACTTTTAAAGCTTGACCGAACGTGTTTTCATCATCACTTTCGTTGATATAAAACTGACCTCCTAAAAGATCTGCAACTTCATACCAGTGAGATCCTACGTAGTAACGGGCATCAATACCACCTGAAAGCACTAGGGCATCATTGATGTTTGTTTTAACAGTTGATAATAAACCGTACCAGTTGTGTGCATTTCTAGAAGCAGCAAAAATATCTGAAGAACCTAGTGCTCCTCTATCTTTATTTTCTTGTGCAATTTGATCAAAATCAATTGGCTGATCTACATCACCTAAACGGTAGCTGTCATCGTAAAATTTAGAACCACGTTGTCTTCTTCCTCCACCTTCTCCAAAAGAAGCATAAAGAGCCGTTGACACTGATGTGTCATCGCTAAGCGTCCAGTAGTGGTTTAAAGATATTTGTGGTTTGTGATAGAAGTTGTAAGATAAGTGTTCAACTTCTCCATTTCTGATTCCCCAATCTGGGTTAAATCTTTTACCACCTTGTTCAGTCGCTCTGTTTTGAGCAATCGTACGTCTGTTGTAACGTTGTCCGTGCTCTTGTTTTGCACCGAATGCAGTAAAAGATAATTTATGATTTTCGTTGATTTGTTTAGATAAGTTAACGAAGTAGTTGAAACCATCAAATTCAGTTCCGTCTACATATCCATCTCCATAGATTTTAGCAAGAGATACTGTTGCAGCAAAACCATTATCCATTAATCCTGTTGAATACGTCATACCATATTTTTGGTACCCGTCATTTGCAGTTCCCATTCGTACAGATCCACCAGCTTCAACATCTGTTGTTTTGGTGACGATGTTAATTGTTCCACCAATAGATGGCACAGCAACTCTAGAAGCTCCTAAACCTCTCTGCACTTGCATTGAGCTTGTTACATCTCCTAAACCAGCCCAATTGGACCAGTAAAGTCTTCCGTTTTCCATGTCATTGACTGGGATTCCGTTGATAAGCACACCTACATTTTCAGAACTAAATCCACGTAAATTAATACGACCATCGCCATATCCACCACCTGATTTGGTAGCATAGACTCCTGGAGTTGATTTTAAAATTTCTGGAAATTCTTGCGTTCCAAGCTTAAGCTCAATATCAGCCGCTTTGATTGTTGAAACCGCTACGGGTGTTTTTCTGTCTACTGCAACAGAAGCAAAAAGTTGAACTTCTTCTAAGCCGAATTCGCTCGCTTCTAATGAAAGTGAACCGAGGTCCATATTCCCAGTAAAAGAAATTGTTTTGGATACAAATCCAACATAAGAGATTACGATCTCACCTGTTGAAGTTGAAGAGGTAATTGTAAAGTTTCCATCGAAATCAGAAGTTACGCCGTTGGACGTTCCTTTCTCTACAATAGTGGCTCCCGGTAAAGGTGCTTGTTGTCCAGCGTCGTTGACTGTACCCGTAATAGTGCTTTGAGCAGCAACTGATAACGTACACACCATCAAGCCTAAAGATAATAATTGTGTAATCTTTTTCATAATTTTAATTATGTTTAATAATCGGTTAAATTGATTAAACAAAAGTAAGTATTATAAGACGGAATACAATTATCTTATTGTTAACAATTTAAGCTTAATTATTAACAAAAAATTAATAGCTTTTTTTAGCTGTTCTTCTTGTAGTGATTTAAAAGATTTACGGTGGAAGCATCATGGCTGGTTACTGAACCTGTGTTGATTTCATCTAAAATTTTGGTCGCTAATTGTTTACCTAATTCGACCCCAAATTGATCATAACTAAAGACATTCCACACCACTCCTTGAACAAATATTTTGTGTTCATACATCGCAATTAATTTCCCTAAACTTTCAGGAGTGAGTTGTTTGATGAAAATGGTATTGGTTGGTTTGTTGCCTTCAAACACTTTGAAAGGAACAATTTCTGCGGAGGTGCCTTCTGCCTGCACCTCAGCTTCTGTTTTACCATTTAACAGCGCCTCTGTTTGTGCAAAAAAGTTAGAAATCAGTTTATCTTGATGGTCTTTATTGCCGTGTAATGATTTTGTAAATCCAATAAAATCCGCAGGAATCAATTTGGTTCCTTGGTGGATCAATTGGAAAAAGGCATGTTGCGAATTGGTGCCTGGTTCTCCCCAAACTAAATTTCCTGTTTGGTAGTCCACTTGTTTTCCAGATCGGTCGATACTTTTCCCATTACTTTCCATAATGGCTTGCTGAAGGTAAGTCGCAAATTGATTCAAATATTGCGTGTAAGGGATAACCGCTTCACTTTCTGCTTTGAAAAAATTATTATACCAAATGCTTAAAAAAGCCAATACGGTTGGAATGTTTGTTTCAAATTCTTCTTCTTTAAAATGGATATCCATTTTATGAGCTCCTTCTAAAAGCGCTTCAAAATTCTCATATCCAACAGACAAACTAATACTTAACCCTACCGCACTCCAAAGCGAAAAACGACCGCCTACCCAATCCCACATCGGGAAAATATTGGAAGGCTCAATGCCAAAAGCCTCTACTTTGGCAGTGTTTGTAGAAACCGCTACAAAATGCTTTGCTACATCGTCTTGAGTTGCATGATTTAAAAACCACTCTCTAATGGTATTTGCATTGGAAAGTGTTTCTTGAGTGGTGAATGTTTTAGAGACAATCACAAAAAGCGTGGTTTCTGGATTGAGGGTCCTTAAGACTTCGTTGACGTGATCGCCATCCACATTACTGACAAAATGAGGAGTGAGATGATTGCCGTAAAAAGCCAAAGAATCCACCAACATGGCAGGTCCTAAATCCGAGCCGCCTATTCCGATATTGACAATATCAGTAAATGCTTTATTCGTGTATCCTTTTTTAGTACCATTGATAATGGCCTCAGAAAAGTTTTTTATTAAGGCTTTTGCCTTGTATATTTCTGGCATCACATTCTCGCCATCAATTAAAACGTTGGCATTTTCGGGGGCTCTCAATGCCGTATGAAGCACGGCTCTGCCCTCGGTGTGATTGATGACATCGCCTTCAAAATATTTTGAAATGGCATCTTTGAGTTGAAGTTCCTCAGCCAATTCTTTAAAAAGGGTCATGGTTTCAGAACTGATTCTATTTTTTGAAAAATCAACATAAAAATCGTCCCATTGTATGGTGAATTCATCCGCACGCCCTGGATTTTCAGCAAACCATGTTTTCATGTGCTGATCCTTGATTGCTTCAAAGTGAACTTTTAATTTTGCCCACGTTTTTGTTTCAGTTGGATTTATTGATTGTAATGCCATCAGTTAATTTTAAATATATAATATTAGTTTATTGAATCGAGTTGTTGTCTTAAAGGCGCGATAAATTCCTCAAAGTTAGATTTTAAATGTGCTGGTAATGCTTTTGCATCTGGTAATTTTTGACGAAAGGGATCTACTTGTATTCCGTTTTTCCAAAAACGATAGCATACATGGGGGCCGCCCGTATTTCCCGTCATGCCTACTTTGCCAATTACGTCGCCTTGTTTGACGTAGTCTCCAACCTTTACCAAGCGTCTGCTCATGTGCAGATACTGAGTGCTAAAGGTAGCGTTATGTCTAATCTTTACATAGTTTCCGTTGCCTCCTTTTCGTCGTGATTCAATGACGGTTCCGTTGGCGGTTGCTAAAATAGGGGTGCCTCTCGGGGCTGCAAAATCGGTTCCTTTATGAGGTTTTACACGGTTTCCGTAATAGGCAATTCGTCTTTTTAAATTATATCTTGAAGAGATGCGACTGAATTGTAACGGGGCTTTCAAAAAGGCTTTCCGAAGGCTTTTGGTGTTTTCATCAAAATAATCGGTATTGTTTTTCGACTCTTCATTCATATAATTAAAGGCATAAAACGATTCGCCTTTGTGCTCAAAATATGCTGCTTTGATGCTTTCAATCCCTGCATATACAGAGTCGTCCACAAAACGCTCGTTATAAATCACTTTAAAATTATCACCTTTTTGGAGTCTCGAGAAATCGATGGTCCAAGCATAGATATCATCAGACATGTCATAAATCAATTGGGTAGGCAGTCCTTGATTTTCCATCGTTTCAGAGAGTGTGCTTTCAATGACACCAAAGGTTTCCTTTTCAATGATTTTAACGGGCTTTCTTTCAATACTCGCAATAATTGAATCACAAAATTCAACGACTAAGTATTCTATTTTACTAGGTTGATATATGAAAATCAAGGGTGTCTTCGTCTCTTCTTTCGAAAACAAAACCGTGTAAGGTTTTCCAATTCTCAGACGGCGCACATCAAAAACCTCTTTTGTTTTTTCTGAGATGTGATGGATTTTCGGATAAAATAACTGGTGTTTTTCGAGCAGTTCGCCAAAGCTGTCTCCACTTCTCACAGTGTCGTTTATAACCTGATAATTATTGAGGTTGTAACCGAATTTAAAATTATCTGGTTGAATCGTTACCTCCTCTATTACTTCTTCAACCAAAGAGTCTTTCGAACAACTTTTAAAAATACTGTAAAGGCTGATTGCAACAAATCCGTAAAGGAAAAATTTTACATTAAAATACTTTTTATACTTACTCAACGTCATGTCCCCAATTATCTTTTTCATCTTGGCTCCAAAGTTCAGGAAAAAATATTCGTTTTTGGTATTTTGGATGCATATATTTTTGCCAATCGCTTCCACCGGTCGCTTCTCCATCGCCATCTTTTCCTAAAATATAGTGTTTGGCGGCGTTGTAGTGTGCCATGACCCATGTAATATTCACGGTATAATCATAGTGTCTCATAGCCTCCACAAGGCTTTTTTCCTGTTGGCCTTCAAGGGTTAGTTCTTTGAAACGTGTCCAAATGTTTTTGGTATTACAAACTTTCATGAATGTGATAAATTCTTCCTTGTACCGATTTTCGAAGTTGGCTAATAAGATAGATTTCTGACCTGTTTTGTAATCTTTCCCAGCAGCTTGCCAATACAAGTGTTCAAAGGCGTGCTCAAAAGGAGTCTCTCTATCAATTTTGGCACGAAAACGCACATCAATCAAATTAATGAGTTCTGTAGAAGCAAATTCAATTTTACGGTATTGTGCACTTTGAAATCCACTCGCGGGGGTTAAAGTATGTCTGAATTTATTATACTGAGCGACATCCATCCCTTCTCTCATGATATTGAAAGAGGTGGTTAACATATCAAAATAACGACTAATTCGCATGAGTTTGTCTTGAAAAAAAACAACTTCTAAAGATGGTGATTCGGATACTTGTTTGATTTCCCAAAGAATCATTTTAAAAATCAATTCATTAATTTGATGGTAAGCAATAAATACCATTTCGTCAGGAAGGTTGGTCCGTTGAATTTGCAACCCTAATAACGCATCTGTATGTATATAATCCCAGTAAGTTATCGAGTTACTGTGCAATAACCCTTCGAGATGCACTTCACGATCTTGATGTATCGCACTGTATTTATCATCAAGAAGATTTAATAATTCTTCAGTAGTCGGTTTTTTTGTCATCGCTTTTTATAGTTGGATTTCAAAGGGGTGCTTAAGTCCTTTTAAGGCTTCTAAATCGGCTCTTAATGAGCCCACTTGTAAATCTGCTTTTATTTTAATGGGCACCTTATTTTTGTCGGCACTCACCCATAATGTTAAACTTTCTTCTTCTCTAAATACGCGTCCAGCCATGACATAGGGTCTGAATTTTATACATTTAATTTTTCCAAACTCCGTATCAATCGTTTCTCGACCCAGATATTTTAATTTAAATAAAAATGTTTCGCTATCAAAAAAGATGTTGAGTTCCACAACATCTCCTTCTTGTATGGTCTCTGTATTGTAATTGTTTCTCAAATAATAATATGCGGATACTAAATCTTGAATGTTTTGCTCAATATCAACCGTTGAATGTGTGTTGTCTTTCAAATCATTTATCAGTGCTTTATTTTGCAAATGATCAAAATCTACAATTCTATTTTTGGTATAGCCACCTTCGTCAATATTTCTAACAAACTTATAAGGCTGACCTGTTACTTTATCAAAATGACTTTCGTAATGGTCTTCAACTTTAAAAACCCACTTCACAGGACCTGTTGTCCAGCCTTTTCCAACAACTTTATAGACAGGAGTGTTTTTGTAAATACTTTCAGTCACTTCGAGAGTGGCGTTGCCTGCTTTCATCCATCCACTATAGCTGAGTTTAAATCGGAGCCATTCCCCTGCTTGAAAAGAAGAGGACTCTTGAGCGCCTAAGAACTTGAAGCTTATAAATAAAAGGAGTATTAATACTAATTTTTTCATTAAAATGTATGATAGATCATTAGTTCAACGTATTATAATGGTGGTTACAAATTTGCAATTATTATTCCAAACTATAAAATGAATGCCTCTTAAGTCCATAATATTTTTTTGTTGGGGCTTAAATCTTAAAACCAGTAACCGACATTCACATAAAAGCCCGACTCGTTTGACCCTCCAGACCAGTTGTATTTTAACTCTATAGGTCCAAGAATTGTTTCTAATCCATACCCAACTGAATACCCTCCATAAGAAGGTGATTCAAACCAATCACTGTTTAAAAAAATATCATCACCAATATTAGCGAAATTGGCTGAAAAATTAAAATGATGGTTGTTTATAAACTCATAATCAAGTGTCGAAGCTATTTTTACAAAACTATTTCCATTAAGCGAAAAATAATCATATCCATAAAACGTAGAATAGTTATTAAAATAGTTAGACCCATAGCCTCCAAGTCCAAAATGAAGTACCTTAGTATCGTTATTTCCAACCTTAAACCCGCCTTCAGTGCTTACATTCATAGAAAGTTTGTCTGCGATTTTAAATGCTTTTGATATTTGGGATTTAAAGGTTGTTAATTCGTTGAAATCATCCCTGAAGTCAGAGGATGCAAAATAAAATTTAAAATTACCTTCAAAAAGGAACCCGCTTGTGGGGAAAAACTTATTGTCGATGGTATCAATCTTTAGTGACCCGAAAAGGCTATAGAATTCTCCATCCTCAATCCTATATTCTGAGTTGTCAAAAACGGATAAAAATACATTATCATTCGTGGTGATTTTTAAATCCTTCAACTCCACTCCAATTTTTAGTGCTAAGTCTTTTTTAATCAACGTTTCTGCAAAAATTTGGTGCGTAAACTCACTGAAAGTCATCTGAATTTTATCGATTTCTAGATACATACCTTCGTCAATGAGACCCGCTGGATTAGTGAAATTATCAAACCCTATATATTTAGAGTTTATCCCCACACTCCAATAAAAACCCTTATCAATATAATAGTCAAAATTGTAGCGGGTGTTGTCTCCTAGAATAAAATCCAACGATAACACATCATTTTTAAAAATCAATTGTTTTTTAGTTAGGTTGAGTAGTGCTGCGCTTTTATACAACGGATCGTAGTGTACTCCAAACTTTATAAAGGCCGTATTTTTTGCCTCTGTAACTTTCGCACTGAAATTATACCCTTGATCCGCAGGGTAAAATTTATATAAAAAACTGTCAAAATTATTTGTGGCTACTAAATTGTTCACTCCCTTACTAAAATCGTCAAAACTAATTGTTTCACCAGTTCTAAACCTCAATTTCCCTCTCACGTACGAAGCGGTATATTTATTTAGACCCGAAATTGAAATGTCATTAATTTTAATTTTTTGAATTTCGGGAATACTCGCCTCCGTTTTTGTGAAGTTTTGTGCCTTAGCAATCGTTTTTAATTCCTCTAGATGTGGGGATACTGCTGTTTGTCCTTTGCGCATAATTTCAGTGCCATCTTTAAAAGAAACAATCGAATATTCAGACACTTTGGGTTTGATATAAATATCCGTTAATTTGGACTTCACAACCATCTCTTCAGCTACTCTAAAGTTGCTAATTTGAATCAAAATATTAGATACCGATTCCAACTTATTAATTGTAAGAAGATCATCTTGCACATCAACACCAATAATGATGTCTAACTCTTTAGATTCTAATCCTATTATAGGATAATTATTCACAATACCTCCATCCATTAATAATTTATTGTCCAATGTTACGGGCTGATAAAGCGTTGGCAAAGCGCTGCTCGCTGCAATTGCTTGAGCTAAGTTTCCGCGATCTAAAACAACTTCTTGACCCGTTTTCATATCTGTTGCAACACAATAGAATGGGATTGGTAGTTTACTGAAATCTTTAACCCCATTGACATTTAACGTTAATTTTGAAAGTAGATTGAATACATTTTGCCCCCTCGAAATAGAAGACGGTAAGTGGATTTTAAAGTTACTAAAAGGAAGTGATAGCGCATATTTTTCTGCGTTTTTTCGTTCATAAAACGTTTTAGATTTTCTTGGTATTGCATCCGTTATAAGAAGGTCAAAATTAGCTGCACTAATAATAGAATCCAATTGCTTTCCTGTATATCCGGACGCATACAAGCCTCCTATGACAGCACCCATACTTGTGCCTGCGATGTAATCGACACGAACGCCTAAGCTATCCAGCGTTTTTAGCACTCCGATATGTGCTAATCCTTTGGCGCCCCCACCACTAAGAACTAAGCCGACTCTTGGGTTTTTTCGCTCAGGTTCTTGAGAAGAACTCCAAGAGTC
>Ga0209712_10001555_pt1 | contig 19504 bp, 18 predicted proteins | sample ArcOceMetagenome_FD_187443 | JGI IMG/M metagenome (GOLD analysis project Ga0209712, IMG submission 187443) | Marine eukaryotic phytoplankton communities from Arctic Ocean - Arctic Ocean - Greenland ARC118M Metagenome (SPAdes) (version 2) | ecosystem: Environmental > Aquatic > Marine > Oceanic...
CTTTTAATGTAGGTGGTCAAGAAGTACTTTTTAATAACATGGAAGAGCCTTTTCTTAAAGACACTAAGTTTTTAAACGGTTTAAGTAAAACATCTGAAACAGCATACAATTCTGGTTTAAGCGGGAATTCTAATAATCCTTATGCTCAAAAAGCATATAATCAATCTTTAGACGACGCTTTACAAAATGAGGACACTTTAAGGTCTATTATATTTGACTTTCAGGCAGAAGCAGAATTAAAAGATATTGGGGATAATCTTGATAACGGCGTAATTACTTTAGAAGATGCTAGAAAAAGTGTAAAAGCAAGACTGCTTAAAGCTAGAGAAGATGCTTTTGAAGATGGAAAAGCAAAGTATGATGCTAAAAAAGCTAATAATCCTGCGTCAGGAACTCCAACCACTTATTTTAATTTGCCTAAAATCGCAGCTGAAATAGACGGTATTAATAGTAGATTTGACGGAGACTTTGATTTTGAATCAGAAGGTACACAAACTTTTCAATTAATTAGACAAGGTAAATATCCTGATAGCAAAAGGCAAGACTATTATTACAATAAAAATAAAGATGGATTAATTATTATAGGTACAGTTAAAGAGGAAGTTGACAGGGGGAAAGCACTACCTCGTAATACTTTTGACCCAGGTAATGCTGAAGATGTTAAAAAAGCAAAAGAAGAATTTGGTATTGATATAATTCCAACATTTTAATAAAATTTACTAAGCATGAAAAAATACAAGTATACTAAGAACGGAAAAGTATCTTTTATAAATGTATCTGATGAAAAGTTAGAAGCGTTTCTAAAATTGCATCCAGATGCTACATTAGCAGAAGAAAGCGGCGAACAGGATTTTCAAAACGGGGCTGCGGTGACAGATGCGTCTGCAACTCCACCAAACAACCAAGCATCGAATACGGATTCAAAATCAATAGATGGTTTATTGGGTTTAGAAAAAATAAATAACATAAGAAAAAAAGTATTTGGAATGACTGATGATCTTATCAGTTTACAAGACCAAGTATCTGATGAAGATATCAAAGGTGTTACCGACTATATTGAAAATGAAGAAAAAATTGTAGCCGATAGAGCGTTAGCTAAGCAACAAGCTTCATCTATATACAGTAATACATTAAAGGGTGAGGAGCTCAATGATTATGGTACAATAGATTATAGTAATAAAGAAACTGTAGCTAATTTCAAGAACAAAGCTACCACTAACTTTATAAAAGATAATAAAGAAATACAAAAAACAATATTACCCGCGGTAGAAAAAAGTATAAAACCACAACTGGACCAATATATACTTGAAACTAAAGCTGGATATGAATTAAATGATCCAAATACTATCACTCAAGAAAAGATAGATCTTTTTAACGAAGATGTTCAACAATATTATTCAACCTTATTAAATCAAGGTATGAGTAATAATCCTGAGTTCAAAAGGTTATTAACAGATTTTAATACAGATTTCACAGAACAGCTTGGAGCTGGACAAAATAAATTTATTCGAGGAGAAAATTCATATGAATGGGTTAGGGATCTTGAAGAATTTGGTAAAGGAGCTAGTAGTTCTATTAAAGATCCGTTGACTCCTGGATATGGCATTAATGGAATGGGTGGTACCATTATAGGTTGGGCTACAAAAATTCCAGGTATTGGTATTAATTGGATGAAAAACCTAGGCACAACTGCTGAAAAAACAGCTTTGGGTTTAACCGCTGACCTTGAAGCAGAAAGAATGAGATCTTTCGAAAGAAACTCAATTTTAGCCAAGGAAAATGGGTGGACAGATGACACTCCTGGGTACTTCGAGGAAAATGAAACCAATTTAAAAGGTTCTATGAAGTTTAGTGCTAAAAACCTTTCTGATCTTGGTTTTGCTACTTACGAACTTGATGGCAAAGAATACAATCAAAGACAAATTAGAGCAGCCGCTAAAAGGGCTGGGCTAGAGTTACAGGATTACATTTCTAAAATGGAAACTGAAAGAGGTTTAATTGTAACGAAAAAAGAAGGTACATCAGCTAATTACAACAATAGGAAACTTTCTACATGGGGGGAATTTAAGAAAAGATTTGACACAGTAGGAGCTGAGCGTTTAGATAAAATGAATACCCGAGCAATAGAAATATTGGAAGCGGATATAGTAGCAGCTGCTTTTGACGATAAGTCTTTTGATAAACTTATGGACGGGGTAGCAATGGTTGAAAATACCGGTAACTTAGTCATAGAGCAATTGCCTAATATGATAGGAGCTGTACTTACTATGGGTGCTTTACCTGCGCTACAAGCGGGGGGTGATATTTATTTTGATGGAATTCAAAACCGTGCTCGTGAAAACAGGGAAGCTTTAGCTAAATCTAATGGTATAACTCTTTCCGAAGAGGAACTGTATGCTCCTGTTAGCCCTCAAGAAATGATCGACGCTTTAAAAGACGAAACATTCTCTAAAAATATGGCCGCTAAAGCTGCGGCAGGTGGTTTTGTTTCTGGTCAATTAGAAAGAATTGGTGCCGCTAAAGCTTTCAAGCCTTTTGTTACTAAAGGAGTATCTTCTATACTTAGAGGAGGTATAAAAAGAGCTTTAATAAACACCGGAAAGGGTGTTGGTAATATGAGCAAAGGGGGGTTTTCAGAAATGCTAACAGAAATCGGTCAAGAACTTATACAAGCATCAGCTTCAGGAAATGAAATAGATACTGAAGGTATGTTTAAAGCCGGTGCTAGTGGATTTATAGTTGGAGCTGTGCTTCCGGGTGTTGGTAATTTAAAAAATCAATCCATTGCGGAAATAAAAACTATTGCTAATGTTATTGCAGGTAGATTAAATCCTAAAAGTAGTGAGGCATATTTTAATAAGCAACTACAAGCTATAGATTCTTTAATAAAACAAGAAAAAGACAATGGTAGATCTGTTTACGATTTGGAAGCCAAAAGAGACGCTATACTAAATGTAAGGAATGCTAATAAAAAAATACCGGGAGATTTTTCGGAAGCATCTAAAAAAAGATCTTTAGACTTGTTGGCAGAAAAGGAAATCATTGAAAATGATATAGAAGGTAAAGACAAAAACTTAATAGAAAGAGAGCTTAAAAGAATTGATGCTATAGATGCTAATTTAGAAGCGATTGCCGCTACTGAAAACATAACTAGAAAAGTATTAAAGATTAATTCTAAAAAAGGAAATGGTCTTGGTATAAAAATTATAGAAGCTGAAAATGACGCAGAGGCTGAGGCTGAGGCTAAAGCAAATGGTTTAGATATTGGTACAGATAAAAATACAACAGGTTATGCGTCTAAAGATGGATCTACGTTTATAATAAACATGGAGAGAGCCTCTAAATTGGGAGAGGTAAATACGGCTGCTCATGAGATGCTCCATCAAGTGTTATTTAAAACTTTATACAATGTTGATAACAATGGTAATTTAAGTGGTAAGAATGTAGTACAAGGACTAGCGGGCGCTTTAGAGGTAGAGTTAAACAAGCTTGATCCTAGTATAATGAAGAATGAGGCATTAGCTAAAAGAATAGCTTTATATCAATCGGAGGGGAAAACAGTAAAAGCAGAAGAAGTATTAACTTTATTTGCCGATGCTCTTTTCTATGGAGACATTGAATATAATGATAGTATGATGACTAAGCTAAAAGACTTTGTTAGAAGAGTTTTACAAAACGCAGGTCTTAAAGATATTGAATTTAATTCCGGTAAAGATGTATATAACTTTTTAAAAGATTACAACAGAGGCGTAGCTAGAGGCAACCTAGGTAAAGGTATAACAGCTGTAGCTAAAGAAGGTGCTAAGGTGGGATCTGACATAAAAAGAATGCAAGATGTTGTTCCTACGGCTGCAAAGGCTAACAAATCTGTTTCAACTTTAGCAAAGGTAAAACAAAGCTTTTCTGATATTGAAAATGACTTTAAATCCAGAAGGTCTCAAGACAAAATAGCTAGAGAGTTATTTGGAATGGTGGAGGCTCAGGTGTCTAATAGATTCAATTTGTCTAAAGACAAAAAAGAAGAATTAGTTTCTGACACTATAGCTAGAATATATGCTGCTAGTGAAACAACAAAATGGGATTCTTCAATAGGTAATTTGTACGGTTTTTTAAACGGTCGTATTGCTAAAAGAATACTAGATGCGGTAAGAAAAGACCCTAGCTATTTAGAAAACATTGATAATAATCAATTTGACGCTTTAGAGAAAGCTGCAGGAGTATTTGCAGAAGAAACAGTGGTAAAAGCGGAAGTTAAACCTGACTACAGAAGTATTATAGCAAGTAGAGTAATATCTACCGAGGCTTTAATAAATATAAAAAACAAAGTATTATCTACAGTTAGAACTTTAAAGTCTGTTATAGATAGTAATGTATCCATAAACAAAACTGTTTCACCTCTTATTTCTGAAATTAAAAAGGAAATGGGAAAACAAGCCGACATTGATTTGAAAAAAGAAATGGGTGGTAAAAAAGACAATCAGTTAGAAAAGTTTTTACTTAAAGGTAAAAAAGCCATATTGCAAAACATGACCACCACTTGGTTGATGACAGCAATGCCTGGAGCTGTTCAGAAAAAAGTTAATGGAAGCTGGACCAATGATTGGAAAGGCAAAAAAATAGATCGTGAAAGTGTAAAATCTAATAATGCTGGTAGAACTTCAGGAGCTGATTTAGTTAGAAGAAGCCCAAGCGTAGCGAGTATGTCTGATGCTGAGTTTTTAGGTTATATTTTGGATTCTAAAGGAAATCCTATAAGAGGTAGAAAAGAATCACTAGCTAAGGCAATGGCAGAAGAAATATCTTTAGAGGTATTTAATCAACAATTGCAAGACGAGAATACCGACATAAGCAAAGCTTTTGAGCAAAATCAAAACTTAAAAGGTATTATTTTAGCTGAAAATTATATTGATGAAGTTGCTAGACAATCAGAAAGAGGTAATGTTAAATTTAATAAATCTTTAAATGAGAGTGAAGTAAGAATATTTAAAGAAGGATCTAAAGGATTATTAAAAACAATTTTAGGAGCGAACGTTAAGTTAACCAAATCTACTTTAACAAACCTAATGGTTGATCACTACGGTGAAACTATATCTGCAGATAAATTAAAAAGTTTTTCTGGAGAAATAATTCAGGTTGTACAGAGGTATACAAAGCAAATAGACAAAACTAAGAATGTTGACTTTAATACTTTTGCATTTGAGGGAATGTCTTTAAAAGAAAGTAACAGCAATTTATACAAAGCTTTTGGTTTTACTAGTAAAATTTTAGGATCTTTAGCCGGATTGTTTAATAGTGATAATGTAGCTACGCAACGAGGTTTAAGTTATGATTTTAATACTAAAATAGTAGAAGAGCAAGGTGTTGACGGGCTTATTAAAATAATAAAATGGCTTGGAGGACATCAAACTTCTGCTGGAAAAGTGGGGGATGGTAGAAATCAAATTTATTCTGGTAATTTAGATTACATAAACAATAATTTAAAAAATATTCCAGGAGTTGAAATTGTAGAGAATACAGGAGATCCGGGTAGAAGCAAAGAAACAGGTAAGGTAATATCAAAAGGGAAAACAACAATAGTTAAGGTTTCTTATAAGGGGGTTGAAATTGAAAACTTAAAATCTAAACTAACAACTCCTCCTCAAAGTTCTGGAAATAACACGGAAAAGTCTAAAGCAAAATTTAGAGAAGACTACCAACTAAGAGAAGATGCCGCTAGAGAAGCGTGGGATGTATTAAACGAGTTTTTAAGCTTTGTTAAAGACAACGGGAATAAGATTGATTGGATTATGACTATGATGAGTTTAAAATCTGGCATGACAACAATATTAAAAGCAGCAGCTCCTGTTAAGTACTACTATACAGGTTCTCACACAGGCCCTCTTAGGTATGAACATATGATACCTACGGAATACATGGTATTAAAGCTTACTGATTATTATTATAATGGTAAAAGTTTTGATCTTAATACTTTAAGAGATAAATATAATGTAGCTATCATACCTGTTAAAATGGATGATAACTTTAATGTGCAAAGACAATCTCAAATGAACCCGAACTGGGACCCTATGACTGATCCTGAATCAAATAGATATTTTGATGAAGGAACATACGGCTACCCTAATATGTATGCTATAGAGGTTTTAGGTGGAGATGGTAAAGGTAACGTAATTGGCAAAGATTGGGTTGCTTTTAATAATACATTAGTACCTCAAGCTGCTTCAAACACTAAAAAGAATATTGCTTTGGACAGAGCAATGAATTCTTCCAGAGCCAACTCTTTTAATACTAATCCTAAAAAAATTAGAGTATTTGATTTTGATGACACATTAGCTAGGACAAAAAGTAATGTGTTATACACAATGCCAGGCGAAGTAGCTATTTACCATGGTGGAAGCATAAGCTCCATCAAAAATATTACCGGAAGCTTTGCATACTTTTCACAAGATCAATCTCAAGCCAGCGAATATGCTAAAGGGAATGATGGCGAGGTTAAAGGATTTGTTTTAAATGAAAGCGACATTGCATCAGAGGAAGACGTTTTTAAAGTTATTAGAGAACTAGGTATACAGCCCAAAGAAAAAGGATGGACTGTAAGCGATTCTCGTTTGTACGAATTAATTGATGATAGATTTGAGCAATCATTTTCTAAATCAGATTTAAGTAAGTTAACAAAAGCTCTTGCTAGCAAGGGGATTAAAGCTTCAAGGTTTACCGATTCAGATTTAAAAAGTGGTAAAGACACTGACAACATAGTGGTTTTTGATAAAAAGTCCATAAAAGAGCAAGCTAAAATTGATGCAGCAACTTTTGCTAAAGACGCGGTTAAAATGGAAGCGGATGGGGCTGTGTGGGATTTCTCAGAGTTCAGTAAAGTAATGAACGGCAAAAAAGGACCTTTATTTGAAGTAGCAAAAATAATAGGTGATAAATCTGGCACTAAAGATTTATTTGTTTTAACAGCAAGGCCTCAAGACGCGGCTGGCCCTATACAAGAATTTTTATCTGAACTTGGTTTAGATATTCCTTTAGAAAATATAACAGGCTTAGGTAACGGGGCGCCTGCTGCTAAAGCTGATTGGGTTGTTAATAAAATTAACGATGGCTACAACGATTTTTATTTTGCTGATGATCATACGGGTAATGTTAAAGCCGTAAAAGATATATTAAGTGTTTTAGACGTTAAATCAAAAGTTCAATTAGCTAAAGTAAAGTTCAATAAAACTTTATCTCCTGAGTTTAACAGAATGATGGAAAGAACAAAAGGTGTAAGTGAATTTAAAGAATTCTCTAAAAAAGTGGCGGAGCGTAGAGGTGCTGATATAGGAAAATACAAGTTTTTAGTGTCTTCTGCTGATGACTTTAGAGGATTAACATCTTATACTTTTGCAGGTAAAGGAAAGCAAGGAGAAGCTGATCAACAATTTTTTGAGGATGCTTTATTAACACCTTATTTTCAGGGCGTAAATGCTGTGGAATCAGAAAGACAAACTGTTAAAAACGATTTTAGAGCTTTATCTAAAACCTTTAAGGCTACTGTTAAAAAATTAGGTAAGTTAACTCCTGATAAAGATTTTACGTATGATCAGGCTGTAAGAGTTTACTTGTGGAACAGACAAGGAATTGAAGTTCCTGGATTATCTAAAAGAGACCAAGCTAAGCTTAGTGAATTGGTTGCAGCAGATTCAGATTTAGTAGCTTTTGCAGATGCAGCATTACTATCTTCTAAAAAGAATGAATGGATAGAACCTGGGGAATACTGGAATACTAAAACCATGCTTTCTGATCTAAACGATATCACTGAAAAGATTAACAGAAAAGAATACTTAGCGGAGTTTATTACTAACATAGACATTATATTCAGTGAAGCAAATTTAAATAAAGTAGAAGCTTTATATGGTACAAGACATAGGGAAGCGTTAGAAGACGCTATTTATTCTATGAAAAACGGTACTAATAGACCTTCTGGTTCTAATAAAATAACTAACAAGTGGAACAACTGGGTTAATAATTCTATTGGAGCTATAATGTTTTTTAACAGAAGATCCGCTGTAATGCAACTATTGTCTACTGTAAACTTTATAAATTGGAGTGATAATAATCCTGTTAAAGCAGGTTTAGCGTTTGCTAATCAACCACAATATTGGAAAGATTTTGCAATGATTTTTAATTCAGACAAGCTAAAGCAGCGTAGAGGTGGGTTAAAGTCTGATGTTCAAGAAGCAGAAATTGCTAATGCGGCAAAAGGATCTAAAAACAAAGCGTCAGCTATATTATCTTATTTACTAAAAATAGGATTTACACCAACACAAGTAGCGGATAGTTTCGCTATATCTATGGGTGGCGCTAGCATGTACAGGAACCGGGTAAAAACATACGAAAAGCAAGGCTTTGATAAAAAGAGCGCAGAAGAAAAAGCTTGGTTAGATTTTACTAAATTATCAGATGAAACACAACAATCAGGTGATCCGGCTTTAGTTTCTCAACAACAAAGAAGCACAGCAGGGCGTCTTATATTGTCTTTCCAGAATACAACAATGCAATACACTAGATTGATGAAAAAGGCTGGCCAGGATCTTGTAAACGGACGTGGGGACGCTAAAACAAATATATCTAAGATCATATATTACGGAGCTGTACAAAACTTCATATTTAATGCGTTGTCTAATGCACTTTTTGCATTGATTCCAGGTTTTGAAGACGAAGAAGAAGAAGATGATGAAGCTAAGCAAAGAAAAGAAGACGACAAATCTTCTAGGATATTGCATGGTATGATGGATTCTCTTTTAAGAGGAACTGGAATACGAGGGGCTGTTATTACAACCATAAAAAATACTATTAGACAATATTTTAGACAAGAAGAAAAAGGATTTACAGCTAATCACGCTTATACTATTGTTGAGGCCGCTAATTTATCACCTGCTATTGGTTCTAAACTTAGAAAAATAAATACAGCTATACAAACTAAAAAGTTTGAAAATGATGTAATTCAGAAAAGAGGTTTTGACATAACTATAGATGGTAAATTTAACTTGAGTCCTACTTATAATATAATTGGTAGTTTAGCCGCAGCCACTTTAAATATTCCTTTAGACAGAGCTATATCAGAAGCACAAGCTGTTTCTGAAGCATTAGACAATCGTAATTCTAAATGGCAAAGAGTGGCATTATCAATGGGTTGGAGAACATGGGATGTAGGCGCTTTAAACGAAGAGCATGATCTTATTAAAACAGAAGCTAAAGCAGAAAGAAAAATTCAAGGTAAGATAAAAGCTAAAGAAACTAGAGCCAATAATAAAGAGGAAGAGCGACAGCTGATCATACCTTTAGAGTATATGGAGTACAAAAAATTCAAGGCCGCAACCAAAGGCATGAGCATAACTAATCGTATAAAGTGGCTAAAAAAAAATAAATAATGGGAAACTTCTTAACACCAATTACAACTAGAATAAAAAACGCACGAGAAGGTGTAGGATTGCCTGAGGGCATGGAAATATCTATGAATGCGGATGGTACCGGAGGAGCAGTTCCTGAAAAGAATACATCTCCAGCTAAAAAAATAGGACCTCAAGGTCTAGGTGTTAAAGGCAACAACGGCTATAGTGTTGGATCGCCTGCTAAATGCTGGAAAGGATACGAAAGAGTACCAGGAACTAAAAAACTAACGCCGGGAAGCTGTAAAAAGAAATAACATGACTCTAGACGACATTAAATTATACGCACTAAATACTACAACACTGGGAGCAACAACATTCATGCCTTTCGAGGACGCTTTAAAAATAGTTTTATTACTTGTAACTATAGGTTACACAATATCAAAATGGATCGGTATTAAGAAAAAGAATGAAAAATGAAAATGAGATACTTTACTTACGGGGAATTCGATTCTCCAGACAAACCCGGTAGTGGCCATGCAATGAGTCCTGTTATTTTAGGTATGTTAGATGCTGCTAGAAAGCATTATGGTAAAGCTATAAAGATCAACAGCGGGTTTCGAACTGAAGCACATAATGAAAAAGTTGGTGGAGTAAAAACATCATCTCATTTAAAAGGCTTAGCTATTGATATACACATTGATGGTTCCACTGATAGATTTGCTTTGTATGAAGCTCTTCGTAAAGTAGGATTTAAAAGACTAGGCGTAGCTAAAACTTTTATACACGCTGACATAGATCCTGACAAGTCACCTGACGTAATGTGGGTATACTAAAAAAGGGATACCGTTTCCAGCACCCCTCTTCTACAACTAACTAACTAACTAACTAACTAACTAAAAGTTATTATAACAATCAAATGGTTATAACTTTTATCCATCACACGCTAAGCAATCTTCACTCATTGCATTAGCAGCTATATCTCCACGCAAAACTGATTCAGTTCTTGTGTAGTATAAGGTTTTAATACCTTTTTTCCATGCCTCAAAGTGTACTTTATTTAACCATTTTGGTGTAGCTTCACTTGGGAAAGCTAAATTCAAACTTACAGATTGATCTACATATTGCTGTCTCAATCCAGCCTGATTAACTAACTCTAGTTGATTAATTTCCTTAAACGTTTTAAACACTTCCTTAACAGGAATGCCGTCGCCCATAGTAATATTATCCAGCTCATTGATATCTTGAACGCTACCTCCGTCAGCCAATATTTTATTCCATACACTTTCATTATTTAATTTATGTTTTCTTAATAATTTAACTAATGTAGGGTTTTTTCTAATAAAAGTTCCATTAGCTCCTTGTTCTGTAAATACATTTGCCGCCCAGGGTTCTATTCCTGGCGAAACATTTCCGCTAAGCTTACTATTACTAACAGTGGGAGCGACAGCACGAAGGTGAGTATTGCGCATACCAGTACCAACACACCACAAAGGCTCGCCATAAATTTCAGCCAAATCTCTTGAGGCTCTTTCACTTTCAATCTTAATTTGTGAAAATATTTTCCTAGTCGCGAACTGAGAAAGTAAACCTTCGAAAGGAATTCCCTTGTTTTGTAAGTACGTGTGCCATCCAAGAACGCCCAGTCCCAGTGCACGCCCCTTCTGTGCAGAGCGAACAGAGTTTTCGAATCCTCTAAGACCTTTTGCTCGTTGGATAAATTCTTCCATAACTCCATCAAGAAAATATATGGCGTCATATATAAGGTTAGTGTCCTTCCATTCTTCATATTTTGCAAGATTTAATGATGATAAACAACAAACAAAACTGTGGTTTTCATCAGTATGCAATGCTATTTCACTACATATATTAGTCATATGGACTTTTAATCCGTTTTGTTTATATGCTTCAGGATTTGCTTTATTAACATTCCCTTTAAACATAATATAAGGCTCTCCTGTTGCTTTTCTTTTTCTAAGCAGCTTAGACCATTTGTTTCTAGCTTCAGCGTCTCCTTGTTCAAGTTTACGCATAAACTTATCTCCAATGATTGCACACTGATGCAAGTTAAGTGATTGTCTGTTAACATCTCCTTTAGGCTCTCTTATCTCAAGCCATTGCTCAAAATCTCCATGCTCAATATTAATATTAACTGAAGCTGCACCTCTTCTAACAGATCCTTGATTGGTAGCTAGTATTGTTGAATCGTATATTTTACAAAACGGTACAACACCATCACTTGTTCCATTACCAGTTATTCTAGAACCTGCGGCTCTAACTTGATTGATACCCACGCCAACTCCTCCTCCTTGCTTAGCAAGCAACATCATCTCTAAATTCTTTTGCCCAATATCCTGTATTGAATCTGCTACGTCAATACCGAAACAACTAATAGGGAGACCACGGTCAGTACCAGTATTACTAAGTACAGGAGATGCCAAACATAACCAACCATTCCAAATATAGTTGAAAAATGTTTCAGCCATTTCAGGTTTATATAACCTACGAGCAACTGCTTTAGTGACTCTATGGTATGCTTCTTTAGGACTTTCTCCGTCAAATAAATATCCCCCGGATATAGTCTTCTTGTAGACGTCTGTATCACCCCACGCAGGGTAATCTTCTCCTTTAATCCATTCATTGTTCCACATATTATAATTCTAGTTTATTTGCTGCTTCTTTCTCTTCTAACTTAGCTTGGTCCTCTAATAGATCTTTAATAGCTTTATCATATCCAGGCATTCTTTTAACAGTCTCTAATAAGCCTTGTGTTAATGTATGTACATGGTTCATACCTTTCATTGTATTGTGTAAACCTTCTGCAAGCTTACCCATGTCATGTTTCATATTTAATAGTGTTTGTTCTTTCATTTTATTTTGTTTTTTAGTTTACCAAATGTCTTCAAAGTTTTCTCCTTCACCAGCTTTCGAGTAATCTGTCGGCCTAAGTGCGAAAAAATCAGTATGAGTGACCCCGCCGGTAAGATGATAGAACCAATCCAGATTAGCTGCTGCGCTCTTGTCATAAGCGAAATACGACCCAAGATCAATGTAACCCAGTTCCACAAGTTTTTCATTTGTTCTCTTTTTTATAAAGTGTTTTAAATCATTTGCTGATATACCTTCAACATCACCCATTTCAAACATTTTATTTATATAATTGTTTTCTAAAGTAATCATTGTTTCAGCAGCTTTTATTATATCTTCTCGGCATAAGTTCAGTAATTGATTGTCTTCTGCACACATATCGCGAAACAATTGACATCCCATTTTGCTGTGTAATGATTCATCTCTTACTGACCACTTCATCTGTTGCCCAATACCTTTAAGCATATTTCTAAGCTGAAAAGAATAAAGAACTGCAAAAGCAGAATATAAGCTAACTCCTTCGGCAAATGCGCTAAATACAGCAAGACTCGTACCAATACCAACTCTGCTATTCCCAGAATAAGATACAAGATTATCAAATCTTTCAGCTGTAGCAGGCTCGTGTAAAAATGCTTCATAATCTTCTAGTCCTAATGTTTCATTTAAATAACTATAAGCAACAGCATGAACTGTTTCTTGTGATCCAAACATCATAGCCATCTGCTGTATTTCATGTTTAGGAAACCATCCAACAACTTTCTGTGTCCAGTAATCTGATACTGCACATTCAGTTTGAGCAAAGCCGAGAAGTATATTCCCAACTAAATGCTTTTCTTTTTCATCTAATTTCTCATTCCAGTCTTTAATATCGCCTTGCATTGATATTTCAGTGTGTAACCAAAATGCTTGCGCTTGCTTTAGCCAGCCCTCTGTGTAGTATTCTGGATACTCGAAGGGTTTGTAAGCTATTCTTTTGTCAAATAATCCCATTTAGTTATCTATTTCAAATGCTAAATCTACAAATGGTATGTAAAATACCCATGTCGTATAGTCCGGCTCGTTATATGTTCTCATTCCAAATAATATTCCTGGGTAAAACCCTACTGTTAAACTCCAGCCTTTTATTTTTTCATCCATAACATTTTATGTTGTATTTATCTTGTTGTTCAACTAACTCTTTATATTTAATTTTACCTTTAACATCCCAGCTCCACTTACACCATTTATCTATTTTTCGCTCAGCGTATTTCTGACGTGCTATTCGTTTTGCATCGCCAGGATTAATTCTACTGTTGTGTCGCATTCTTTTTGATTTTGTGGTTTATACAATGTTATTCCAGGGAATTGTGTAACAATTAATTGCTTAAACAATTTCCATCGCATAGGAAATGATTCATTTGCTCTACCTTTGGTTTCTATTATAAAAGTATCTCCTATAAAATCTGGAGTATATCTAATTGGTAAGATTCTTTTCTCACCTCTGTTTTTATAATCACCTTTACCATTAGCTTGTCTTTCATAAACTTTGTTATCGAAATGAAAGCCGTTAAGTAAAACAAATGTTTCTCCTTCGTATTTAGCTCTAATTTTTGCTTTCTTTAGAGCCATATACATATACTTCTCGAGACCTGAAGCAAAGTCGATACCATCATATGATACCTTCTTTGCTCTTACTGGGCCACGCTTTCCGCTTTTTCTTTTAAATGGTTTTCTCATCTGTAACTTCTAAGTCCGACAATAGATCTTCTTGTAGATCATTAGTGTACACTTCTTTTGCTTTTTGAAGATATAATACAGCATCCATTAATTCTTCTTGCAAATGATTAAGCCACTCAAACATTTTTGATGGATCATCTTCTAATGTTATTCCGTATTTGGAATAGCCTACATCAGATCTTGATACAAACTTGTTTACAACACGTTTAACGACTGGATCTCTAAATTCTATTTCTTGTTTCATTATAATGTTTCTTTTACAAATGTTCCATTAATCATTTTACCTTGTCTAGACTTAATTACATTGTAAGCCGACTGAATGCAATCCTCAATGCGATACCCTTCTAGTTCAGCTAAGTTTGTTAATACAACAACCATATCTCCAATAGCATCAACAATTTCAGGATTATCCTTCTTAAGAAGTGCTTGAGCTAACTCGCCTGCTTCTTCCATAAGCTTTACATATTGAGTCTTAGAATCTCCAGTCTTATATATACCTCTATCTTTAGCCCAAGTTCTTATATTATCAAAAACCGGTTCAGAAGAAGTACCAGGCATAGTCAACCCGCCTATTAAGTTTAATGGTTCGTTGTGTAGCTTAACTTTTTCTAAAAATTCTGAAAAAGCTTTATTGTATACATAAGATCTAGCGTCATTAAACATTGAAACTTTAGCATTGTCCATTATCCAATTAATTGTTTGTGGATCTAATCTAAATTCTCCGTGGTCTGTAGACCATTTAACCCCTACGTTATCCATTAAATTACCTTTAAGTTTGTTTAATGGGAAGGGGAAAGTACTTGTCTGCTCTGTAGCGTTTATGTTCATTTTATTAGATTTTATTAAATTTGTATAAGATTGTCTGTCAACTTTATAGCCGTAAGACTTTTGAAGCTCTATTTCCATGTTTGACACATAATCAATGTCATCGCTAGTAAGTAGAACTTCGTATTCGTCTGGTGCATATCCTTGCTGCTCCGTAACTCTCTTATTAAGATTACGTGTAACGCCGATTTTTTTACCAGGAATATGATAAATATTGTACATATTTTTGTTTATTTGCCAACGCTCAGCTCTGCCTTGATTGCAGCATAAGGGTTGTAGTTAATTAATTTAATTTCATTTGCTTCGGGTATATATAATTCATCACCACCAAGATCCGGGAAGACACCCACGGATAATTCTAATTGAGGTAATGCTCTTTTAGGTCTTCTTCTGTACTCTCTTGCTTGTTCTAAATGATTGTTATATAAATGACAATCGCCAAGCTGTCCTATTAGCTGCCCAGGGATCAAATTAGAGCCTTTAGCCAACATCTCGAGCAATAAGCCATACATAGAAATATCGTACGGCAGGCCAAGGAATACATCAACCGATCTTTGTTGCCACATAAGATCCATTACGCCGTTATTAATGTAAATTTGAAATCCATAATGACACGGAGGTAACACCATATCATCCATATCTGCAGGATTCCACGCTGATACTAGCATTCGCCGGCTGTGCGGATTAATGCGTATAGCATTTACTAGATTTACTAGCTGGTCTACACCATTAAAGTCTCGCCATTGCTTTCCATATACTGGGCCTAATGTTTCATCTGTACGCCCTGAACGTTCATAGTCTGGCCTCCAGTACTTAACTCCATTGTCTTCAAGATACTTTAGATCTGTTCTACCTTGTAATATCCAAAGCAATTCAGTTCTTGCGGCATTAAAGCTTACTCTCTTTCCTGTGAGTATAGGGAAGCCAAGTGACATATCGTGCTTGATAGTTCTTCCGAAGAGAGACTTTGTACCAGTCCCTGTTCTATCCTCCTTGTCAGATCCTGTGTTGAGTATTTCTGATAATAATCCTTTGTATTCATTCTCTATGTTTATTTTTATCATAATAATATCTGCAGTATTCAAAGCATTTCTGCCATATAATAGTTTTCTCATATGCTTCAGGACTTGTATGAGTTCTTCCTTTGTTGGCTATAGTAATATACCACTCAGTACCAGACTTAGCTTTCGGTGAAATAGCTATGCCATTATTGACGCACCATCTATAAGCTTCCCAGTCTTTTTTATCATATCCTGTATCACCCATATCTATAGCGCCCTTACGCTTCTTACCTAGTCCACTACCCATCTATTCCCAAGGCATTTTCTCGCCAGCTATATTAGTTTGCTCGTGAGGTATGAAACAACCTGACTTTGGTTCCCATTTAAAATGAGCTTCTGCTTGGTTGGTACCTAAGTTTTGAAACTTAACTTTTAATACTTTAGCTTTGACAGTATTGTCTTCGTAGTTTCTGTGAACTAATATACCGTGATAAGACGCATCGTACCATTCGCCACCACCTTTAATAGAATACATTGTAGGTTCTTCAATCTGTCCATTTTGATTCTTATACATTTTAGTTGGGTGAGCAACGATAAACACAAGTACATCATACTTCTTAGCAAAGACTTCGATCTTAGTAAGATATTCCATTGTGTATCTATTAACGTCTTCAGTCTTACAATCTATATCTCTAACCTTATTAAATGGATCTATAACTAAACATTTAATTCCTTTACGCTTAACAAGCTCTGCTCCCTTGCGCAATACAGATTCAAGAGTGTAACGTTCCATATCAATATGAAAGTAATTAGTATTACAATGATCCGCTATTTGATTCCAACGGTCTCCTCCAATATCTTCTCTTGTTGGCATACCTTGCCAAGTCTTACGCATTAACTTATGAGCATGTAAATAAGTCGGTTGATTTTCAGGCGAAGCGAACGCCGTTTTCCATCCATAGTTAGCGTTATACCCAACAACCATTTGGTCGACGAAATCTGATTTACCGGAAGACGGAATACCAGTGACAGTAATGAATTGGCCAGTGTAAGTTGAAAAGATGTCATCAAAATTCTGAAGGCCAACCTGAAATCCTGGCTTAAAGCCGTTACGAACAAAGTCGGTAACTTCATCTTCAACATCCCTGAACGTTGTAACATTCTCAAGAGGTACTGGTCTTGATCCCGAAATACGCTTTGATAATTCTTCTTTTCCATACTTTTGTAAATATTCATTTGCATCCTTGCAATCGTCAAATGACGCTAAGTAACAAACTTCAGATCCTAACCTACGAATAAGTTCAGATTGTAAAGCTTGCCCAGCTTCGTCATTATCAACAGCTAGTATAATCTTATCTTTGTCTTCAAAATAATCTATACAAGCATCTAAGTATTCTAGGTTATTACTATTGAGGGTAGCTCCATTGGGAACCGATATTGCATTTGGTATTCCAGCTTCATGAAGTGCAAGCACATCCATTTCACCTTCAACAATAACACAATAGTCATAGCCTATTATACTATTTATATTATAGAATACTTTTTCAGCACCCTTATATAATTTAAAGTTCTTTCTTCCATCACGATACTTAACATTAATAAGTTGATCGCCCATGAAATAATTAAACTTTATCACGTTCTCGGTCTTACCGGTCTGAGGCATCCACTCAGGACCCTCACTGACTTTTAAATCAATGAGAGTTTGAGATGATATTCCTCTAGTTTTAAACCATTCAATTACTTTATCGCTAACAAATTCAGGTTTTTCAGGATCAGCTTTTACAGCTGGCCTTACATAAACTTTTTCACTAGCGCCTTTACGCTGGTACGTATGCAATTGAAATGATGTATTACAATTATGACAAGTACCGAGACCACGTTCCCAATCGTATGAAGCACACTTTGCTTTCACATTCTTAGGTTTTCTATCAGGAGAACAGTTAGGGCATATACCCTGCTTCTTTCCTTCTTCAAGCTTATATTGATTGAACTCGTCAATCTCAAATCCATTGATCTCTGTTGTCTGCATTCAATTTAATTTAATTAATTATTCTCCGTCTAAGCAATCGGCGCATATGTCGCAATAATCGAAATCACACTTAGTCATAATTTCTCCGCACATTTCACATTCGCTCACTAGAAAGGAAGATCATCCGGCGGTCCAACTGGAGCTGCTGCTTGTTGTGGTTGATCAGTTCTTGGTGCTGCAGATACATTGTCTCCGTTCGTCCACACAACTTTTACATTTCCCAAGTAAACTTTGGCTACCTTAGCCTCACGCTCTTCTTTAGTTTGTTCTACAACAACTGGACCTTGATTACCATAGGTATCTACTTCGTCATTAATTGTAATTGTGATTGGTAAATATTTACCCTTCTTGCCCACATAGATTTTATCTTTAGGGATTTCATTTAAGTTGATACTTGCTTTGATTATACTTGCCATATTAGTATGCGTTTAATTGGTTAAACATTCTTGTTAATTGATTTTTACTTGCTCCAGTGTTTCTTCGCATATTATCTACTGCTTTTACATGCGATTGGTTTCTATAAAAATTGTTTGTACTTGTTTCTAATCCTGTTACTGTACAGATTTTTGTTTGGTTTTTTCTTGGTCTTGCCATTTGTTTAAAGAGTTTTGTTAATAAAAAATTGTTTTGGATCGAAATCCGGATTCTTGAAAAATAATTCATAAGCTTCAATTGCTTTTTCTACTTTAGCTTTACCTGCTTCAAGAAACTGTGTTGAACAATCAAAGATACCTATTTGATGTGTAGTTTTGTCAATAGCCATAAAGACCATTTCGTAACCAAAAAGCTTTTGATATATATAAGCTTGACTGTCGTAATTGTACTTTCTTGCGCTGTACTGAAACTTTGAAATGTCAGCAGTAGTTTTAAGATCAATAATTAACTTTTCGTCGTGGTTTATAATATCAGCTTTGCCCTTCCACATATGGCCTTCGATTTTCTTAATCCCAGGAACTTCGTAATCTACATTGCCACTTGCTCCATTAATAAGATCTCTGCATATATCATTAGACATCATTTTGTCTATTAATAGTTCTGTCTTATCAACTTCGTGTTGTAGTAAACATATCTCACCATCTGAGATCTCTTTATACGCTTTGGTATTCCTAGTTGTAGCTTCTACAATCTTAAAGTTCTTAAGCTTTCCAGGTTCTAGTATAGCCGTATGAAAATAGCTGCCGATTAAAAAGGCCGGTCTATTCTCCATAGGAGTACCTAGCGATAAAGGATTTGTTAACAGGGTGGAGATATCAGAGTTGCTTAGGAACTGCTTGCCGAACTTTCCGTAGTAGTTTTTATCTTCTCTTAGCTTGTCTATTATCTCCTTGTTGTCAGTTTCCATCTTATAAAGTTGTTAATTCTGCCTCGATTTCTTTAGACAAGGCATACTTTGCTTTTATAGCTTCAATTTTTCCTCCTGCTCTAACGTAATCCTTTGCTTTAGCAAATGCTGGATCTTTTTTTGATGTAAGAGTTTCTTTTTGAGCTCTCGGTGCATTACCGTGGTTGTTTGTTGCATCACTATCCGCCGTGTCGTCTATTAAAAATAGATTACCTAACGCATATTTTTTTCCGTAACTGGATGCGCTACCGAATTTTTGTGGCATTTGCATACCCTTTTGATCTAGATCAACGCCAACTACTGCAGTTGTGCGTATAGCATTTTCGCCGTCACTGATTACAGCAGCTGATTC
>Ga0209712_10001556_pt1 | contig 19493 bp, 13 predicted proteins | sample ArcOceMetagenome_FD_187443 | JGI IMG/M metagenome (GOLD analysis project Ga0209712, IMG submission 187443) | Marine eukaryotic phytoplankton communities from Arctic Ocean - Arctic Ocean - Greenland ARC118M Metagenome (SPAdes) (version 2) | ecosystem: Environmental > Aquatic > Marine > Oceanic...
TGCAGCCAAACTGTTCTTTTCGTTTAATGCATCCATAGCGCCAATTGGATTCGTTCTAAAACTTGTCGCAATAACTGCCAGTGCTGAGTCGTCTATGTCCGGTTTAAGTGCAAGTTTCTTTGCACTGTTAATGTCAGTGGATTTATTCATAATGCTGGCATCTAAGCTGTTTATCTGGCGTTCAACGTCTGCTTTGAACTTCTCAGAACCTTTGATAGCAACTTGCTTTTTTTCGTTCAAAGAATGCGCCTTGCTAGCTTTAAGCAATTTCAATTGCTTTTCGGCTAAGTCAACGTATGCCGCGAACGTGTCTTGGGTAACTTTGCTTGACTGGCTGATGCCGTTAAATCGTGTTGTATATGTCATGTTTGTAGCCTCGGGGTAGTGTTATTAAAAAAGTTAGCAAATTAATCTTGATGCTGTAGTTATGTTGTTTACTTGAGATGTAAAAACCAATGCACCGGCAACGGCATTAATCATGTCGTCGTGTTGACCTGGAGCATGATCTATTCTTGGTTTTGTGGTGTTCTTGCGCTCTAAACCTATGAGTTCATCACGCATCTGTTTGATGTCGGGTAGCTCTACTCGCTGTGAATTGATAAGTGGTAATAGTTCACTATAAATAGCAGACTTATCTTTAGTGCTTACTTGGTAGCCAATGCTACGTTTACGGAATTGTTCACGCACAAAGTCACCTCCCCAAGCATCACCGGTAACTCGTGCAATTCTGTATGACTTGAGTAGGTCGCAAAATTCTATTACTACTTGTTCAGGGCTAAATGGTGGTTTTACGCATCTAACAGCGTCAACGATGGCAATACCTGCTTTTCTATCAATATGAGCAATTGCCATGGTCATTGCATCTTGTCCACTTCCACCAGCAGCATCAACAAACCCAACGTATTGATTACTGTTAGCCGGTGCTAGTTCTATACGGTCGGTAATGGTCACGGCCTCAACTGCTTCACGACTTATGAAGGATTCCACATCAGTTCTAAACTGTGCCCCATACTCAGCGGATGCACTCGCTTGATCTTCTATATAGGCCTGTTTGATAACATCAGGATCTAAGGTTGAATTCATTAATGCGGTTGGTGCCTGAGCTACCAAGATACGTTTGTTGTCTTTGCCGAAGTTGTCGCGGTATGCGTCATATAAAACACCACGCCTAGCGTATGGGCTAGATAATGCCAATAACTTACCGTTGAGCGTTGCCAGTGATGGGCGCAATGCGTTGATGATTTCTCTATCAGGGTTAGCGCCGTCTATCATCCAGAACGCCACTTCATCTGCGATAACACATGAGCATGTATAGCCTCTTGTGCGTCTATGGCTCGCTGTTGTAATTTCAATAACTGATCGGTTGTTAAGCTCTAAGGTTTCGGTGGTTTCGCGCAGTACCATCTGCTTAAGCATGGGGCATAAACCCACTAAACCTTTGATGTATCTGAACACTGAACGGGCTTGTTTACGGTCTGCAGCAATTACCATCACCGTTGATAATTCACCAGCACTTAACTTGTCACTGTGGTCATGGAAAAAGGCTTCAAACACGGCTATCAGCGCGGCTACTTGGCTCTTTCCTCCACGTCTACCAATTACTAGCCATAACTCCTTCATGGCTTGCTCAGGGGCTACTGTGCGGCCTGTTAACGTGCGGAATACTTCAAGGTCTGCATCATCCATAGGTAAGCCGTAAAAGGCCTTTAAAAGAGTGCGCCAGTTGTTAAAACTATCATCGGCAAACTGTTCACCGAATAGGTTAGGATCAAGCGTGGCGTCGATTATGTTCACTTAGCATCACCGCTAACATACTGGCTTAGTGACACGTCTTTGGCTTTGCGTTGTAGGCCTAGCTTCGAGAATATACCGCTTAATGAATTAGCAGCTTGAACCCATTGCCCACTGTCGAACTGTTCACCACTTGCTAGCCGTAGCTCTTGCTGTTGTAAGTGATATTCAAGAAAGATAGCGCGGTCTACTAATGCGCGTTGCTGATAGCTCAGTGACTCGATGCCGCCAAGGTCATTAGATAGTGATGTTTGGCGCTGCCTGAGCTCTTGAGCAATAGCTGTGCGGCCATCTAAGCTTTGTAACCAATCGTTTTTATATGCGGTCTGTGGTGCTGTTTGCTTACTCATAAAATGATAAAAACACAGGCCAAGAGATAAATAATCAACATCACGTTAATAACTGTCTCTAAATTGAAATATTTACGCATGCTAATTGCCCTATAACTGTGTTGTATCTATGGGGTAATTATATCGCAATGTTTACTAATGTTTACTTTTGCGTTATCTCACAACGTTAAGCGCTATGAATAAAGGCCTTTAGAATATACCCCCCCACCTACTCAGGGTAAGTCGCAGTATGTTTTTGAAGGGTAGCCCCTGTTTTTGGGCTGATATTTTATCCCGTTATTCGTCATTAAATGGGGGGGTTACGGATGGTTAAGGGTGGTTACCCCTACTACTTTTATTTTAAGTAGAGTTGAATCATTTATTTTATGACTTAGACAACTACCCCTAACCCACCCTAACTACCCTAAATTATCTGATTTATGCTCCACCACTCTAAAATGATTAGTTTTGTTTATAGTTTTGCACCTTAAGCAAAGACCATTAACAATTCTATCTTTACGAAAACCTAGCTGCCTGCCTAGCTGCACAACACTACTAACCTTCTGAACAAACAAACCATCTGCGGATTCTTGTAATGATTGATTAAAAGTGAACTTGTCATATAGATTTTTTGAAGTAAATGACTGTTCTCCCAATACCTCTTGAACCTCACATAAAAAATCATAGAGTGCTTCTTTCTCAGGGTCGTTTTGCTGCGCTTCATCAATAGCTTTCATCACATCGGCAAACTGTTCAGGATAATAATCACGCGCAATCCATGCTAAAGGTTGCCTTACCATATCGTCCCAGATTTCAAAGCTTGCCATTCTACCCGTTGCAGTTTTGCCAGCCATGTAATCAGCACTGTTAAACCAGCCTCTTACAATAGTGAGTGCTGCTGTGATCATGGTTTGTCTGTTATCAAGGCAATACTGCTCAGGGTCAATATCAAAATTACGAGCAAACGGTCTTTCTGTTAAAGGGTCAATGCGGCATTTAAGAACTCGTCTAGGCATATCACCCGCTAGCATTAAATTGTTCCCTGTCATTAAAAAGACTGCTCTGTTGGGTACGGATGGCATCTGACTTTTACCTAATATTCTGTCACTAAATAACGATGCGGTTAAAAAACCAGCCAGCGCTGCACTATCAAATATGCCTAAAACGTTATCCCATATAATCGCACTGCTACCACCTAGTAACGCTGCGAATAATCGTTTCCGTATTTCATCATCATTCTTTGACCCTAGGTGGGGTATTATCTCTGGCTCTCTACCAGTCGCCACTGCTGATACACACTTAGCAAGCAGTGTCTTACCTGAGCCTTGTATCGCTGCATCAAATGCAAATGCTGGGGCTGTTGGTAATACTGGTCTTAGTGCTGCAGTTAGTAACGCCGCGAGTAATACACTTCTGTCCAGCTTTGAGCAAAACGGGAACGATTCAAACGGATGCATCAAAGTCTTTATAGCGTCATCGACCTGCTGCTCTGTTGGCTCATCTGGAACGGATGGCAAAAAATCTGTTGTGTCGAGTATCAAGCGACTTTTTGCATCATAGCCAAGCTTTTTGATGATATGCCCGCTAGGTGTCATTATTTGCGCTGTAATAACTGCATCCAACTTTTTTAGGTCGCGCTTATCACGTAATGCCATGATTGCCTTTACTAGTTTGGTTGGCGGGTCAATATTACGCTCTACCGCAACACCACCAGATACGCCCCATTTCCAGTATTGAATAACACCACCTAGCCAATGAGCCAAGTAATCAGCATCCACGGGATTAATCTTGCCGTTATAAACGGTAGCCAACGTCCCGCCAAAATCATAAAGCTCGTCGAGTTGACGTATAAGCATAAGTGTCTCATTTACCGCACTGTGCGTGTCACCTTCAACAACTTCTATTCTGCTTGGTTGACGCAATAACCTATAATTATTACCGCCATGTGCGAAAGAATGAAGGTTCGGGCGTGAACCTATAAGGTACAACTTACCGACTACCTTTTTGTTTTCATATTCAGGTTCGAGCGGGTCTAATGTCTGACGGCCATGATACTTGCCCACATCATCAAGTATTTCGGCAATAGTGGTATTCTCACCGTCATCCATAGTGATGGGAAACTCACCAGTTAACACTTTTTTATTAACTGCTCGTGTGACTATGTCGTTGATATGCTCTGCTCTTTGATCCCCACAACCGTCAAGAAGTATTTCAGCTTTAAGTTCTTCAATATAAACTTGTCGAGCGTTTTCCGACTCTTGAGCCATATCGTCACGCAATTTCTTTTTGATTGTCTCAAGCTGTGCTTTTTCTTTGTCAGATAAGTTAGGAAATGCCGAACGAGTATCAACAACACCACCACCATAAATTTCAGGATCACCCCGTTTCTGTTCAATCGGTGAAGTGCATTTTGCACCTGCAGCAAAATCTAATCGGTTAGGCTGCCAAACACTAGAATCAACGGCACAACGTTCTAGTAATGCACCTGAACGGCTAACTTCATAATACCCACCACCATTAAGCCATAAACGCTCAACTAGAACTTTACCCGCTCGTTGTATATCACTTGCATCCTTTGCTAAATAATACACTCGTTGCCCTTTTAGTCCTGTCAGCTCTTCCCCTGTCTCAGAGTTGCAAATATGGCTAGATGATGAACCCCACCAGATTTTCCCTTTATCTAATAGCGAAGGTGTTGCTTGCTCAATAACCTCGAATAACTGTTCTTTTGTTAATGCCCCATCGTTGCCCTTCTTGCTGGGATCATAATCGAGCATCATAACTCCACCAACTGCAGGCCATTGGAAATGGTCTTTTGTTCTGGTTACATATTCTTTAGGTTTTCCAGCTTCTTCAAATTTATTTTTTGATATAATGCCTATTTCATCGGCTAGGGGTCTGCCATAACACATCGCTTGATTGTGTGTTAATGAACTAAGCACCTGAGCAAAATCAGATAAATCATTAAGCTTTATTACCTGTGCACTTCCAAGAGACATGTTTGCGACTGTGGACTTTGTTAACGTCCCATCTGCTCCTAGAAGGTAACTCTTAGTTAGCATTTTAGGTTGCTGGCTAGTTATTACACAAACTTCTGCGCTATACTGATTAGGCTGATTAGGCTGCTTTTGTAGGTCGTCTGTTTGGTGAGCCTCGATTGCAGTCGAGGCTTTTTTATTTGTATCCATAACTAAGCCCCCATCTGCGATTCTTGCCACTTCAACAAGTCACCGCGACGATAACCAACACAGCGTGAGCTAATACGGATCTTTGATGGGAAGCTTGGATCTCGTTCGGATATTCGCCATATGGTTACAGTTGACACACCAAGTAATGCTGCAGCCTGTTTCATTCGCAGCATTTCGTTTAGATAGTCTGATTTTTTTGATTCTGAAATTGTTGAGTAAGTCATGATTTCGCCTCTTTGTTAGTAGGTTGCATCATGCAGTTATCTGAAATAATGAGCACAGGACAAACAACGAATAAAAAAGCGCTATTTCTCCACATGCCCCTTACATTATTTTTTGCCTGTCGCTTATCGTAGCTTTGTACTGTTTAATGGCTCGTTCGATGTAAGTTCCTAGCCTTACGTCCTCGCATTCCACGTCTAATACTCCCTCACTTTCCTCCGATACGTGCTTAATAACCACACCCATGAAAGTTTGAAATATATTCCAGTTCCCGTCTCTATTAGTTATTTTTTTACTGCCAAAATCTGGATGCTGCATGGTGTAAAAAATGTTGTATAGATTCTCAAGCTTAGTTTTTTTAGGTAGCGGTTCGCTATCAACAACTTTTGCAGACTCTAGAATTTCATTAAGCATATTTTTTGCTTCAAAATTCAATATTCTAGCTTGGTTGTTTGGCGCTAAATCTGAATACACTTGAATAGCCGATTCTAATTTTAGAATGAATCTAGCAACTTCTTTTTTTTCTTCATTTGGTGCCGTACTGTTCTTAGGTATGTACCTGCCGATATGAATAAGCCAATCAGCTTGGTCATGAAGTGATTCAGGTAACACGCTTTTACTATAGTCATCAAGATAATATATACGCTTACCTTTGATAGTCATTAACTTGTCATATTTACTCATTAATAGATTCCTTTCTTGTGTCCATCGGTGTATCAAAGTCACCTGAGATTAAAGCTAGTGCATCCCTACCCGCGTTTGGTGATAAGTGACCATAATGCTGCTCTATCATCTTGGTGCTTTTGTGGCCTGCTAACCTTGCTACTGTAAACAATGGCACTCCTTTGGATACCATCTTGCTGCAGTAGTGATGACGTAAACTATAAAAGTCGATAGCAGTCGTTACACCACCGAGTTTTAAAACTTTCTTCCAATGTTTGTTATGTGTTTTCTTATCCATCTGAGTGTTTGTTTGCATGTTTGGAAACACTAAGCCGGATGTAGGTTGTCCCATATGCCCATGCCAATTTTTTAATACTTTGGTAATGCCATCATTTAAAGGTAAATCAACTTTAATCGGATCGCTGTGGTGCTGTGTTTTTCTTGGTGTTTTACTTAGTCGTTTAAAACTTAGGTTTAATTCATCCCAATTCAGCGAAAACAGATCGCCGGTTCTTAGTCCAGAATATGCCGCCAATCTAAAGAACGGATAAAACCAAACTGGTATAGGTCGATTCCAATTAGGTTTATTTAATTTGTCTGTGCATTCAGCGTTAAATAGCTCTACGCCTTTATTGATTCCAGCCAATTCTTCACCCGTTAACATGCGTCTTGATTTACTGGCTGAACCGTCAAGTTTAGCGGCTTTCTCTGAGGCTCTAGGAGGGTCTAATTTAAAATTAGCTGTTGGGTCTGCTTCTAGTATTCCTTCACTAACCGCGTGTCTTAGCATGGTTCTGAGTGCGCCAAACGAGCGTTTAATTGTCTCATGGCTTAGGTTTTTGGATTCCATAGATAACTGCCATGTTTTTAAATGCTGCTTGTTAACCGAAGTCATAGGCCAATCAAACCAATCTGAAAAATGACGTTTAATCGCACCAAGGTTATGCTTGCCTGAATCAATTTTACGGCTTTGGTGTTTGGTGTAGATACCATTGAAATATATACCCACTGTACTGTTCAAATTCTCAGTGTGTTTAATCTTGCGTTGCTGTAATTCTTTCTCGGCTTCGGATGCAGGATCACCCCCTTCTTCGACTTTACCGCGATAAGATAAAGCGAGTTCAGCGGCTTCGAGTCTGTCTTTAGTGCCGTCAACAAATCGACCAAGGGTTATAAGCTTGCGCTTTTTAGCTAAGTCACTATAACGAAGTCGCCATGTACCACCTGCTTTAGTCTTTTTAAGATGAAAGCCAGTAACCTTGTCGCATGATAGCTCTTCTTGGTATAGTGCAGCCTTTATATGCCTAACGCTTTTATCTACCGTTATTGATGTTTTAGTCTTATTAGCCATGGTCTCACCTTAATCGTGTTTACTAGTAAACATTATACGGGTAATAATGGGTAATTAAAAGCAAGCTTATGAAATGACGACAAAAACACATGAGGCGACCAAGCCCATACAAACAAAGGGCTTAAAGAGTGAAAGCATTGATTTTAAAGGGCTGGCATGGAGGGGTAAAACATATAATGTATCGCCTTGACATGGTAGGGGTCGGTGGTTCGAGTCCACTCGGTTGTACCAATTCTAAAGGGCTATAGCCCGATTCATAATTAATTTAATCTAAACTTAAAAATCCTCATGCAAATTGTAAATAATGACGTATTACTTCGGTTTACTAACTATTTATTTACTCGTTTATTTATTTGTAAATCGTATAAAGTTATTTTTTCTGTCATCGCCAACCAAAGCCACACACTATAGATTGGAGAACCCGTGATAAAAGCCCTTTTTTTAGATATGGACGAAACACTGTGCGATACCCATAAGGCTAACAACATAGCCAAACGGGAACTTGCCAAAAGAGCTCTAACGGTGTGTGGCAACTCACTGGATAGTGAGCAATTCGCAGAACGTTATATACAAGGTATTTATCGGAATTGGACTCCGCTTCAGCATCAAAAATATATGCAAATTATTGAACAACATAGTGAAGATGCATTTCGTGTGCAGTTGATTCAGGACCTGCTGGTCAATATGCAGCAGCCAGTTATAAGTGAGGAAGACGCTCAATTCCTTCAAAACTGTTTCGATGAAGAAAGACTTGCTGCCTTTGATTTTTTCCCTGGTATTGAGAAATTTTTAAGCGATATGAGAAAACGTATGACACTCGTCGTCATCACTAATGGTCCAGCGTTTTCTCAGGTTCCCAAGGTACAGTGCATAGATCTTTCCCAACATGTTGATCATATAATTATTGGCGGTCAGGAAAAAGAGCAAAAACCCGAACGCTCTATATTTGCAAAAGCCTTAAGATTAGCTGGTTGTGAGAATCATGAAGTGATACATATCGGCGATGGACTGACACCAGATATTGGTGGCGCTAACGCCAGTAACATTAAATCAGTCTGGGTTCGCCACAATCAGTCCTTTGATAAAACGCTAGGGATTAAGCCTGACTATATTATTGAGCACCCTGATGAGCTTCCTGAATTTATTGAACGGTTACTTAAATAATCCCATTACTGCATTACTGCATTACTGCATTACAAAGACTGTATGACGAGGGTGAAAACAATCCTATCGAAACAACATTAGAATTTAAATTTTGTTGAGGCTAAGCAAAGTTAGACTTCGCAGTCTTTTTTTAATCTAAAATAACAGTGTAAATGAATGTTCAGCAATTTTACTAAGGCAAAAAACGGCTAAATTATTAAGCTGATTAGATTAATGTTTTTGGTTTGACTAGCCACATTTAAAGTCAACATAAAACTACAAGTTTCATCTGGGCCTCAACCTAAATAACTTTAAGAGACGTAGATTTCTCCGCCACCAGCTATGTTTGGAGGCAATGCTTTGGAAAACATGGCTTAAACCAATTAAGAGGTTTATTTCACTTCATTAACACCGAGAATCGATAAACACTTTTTCATAGAAAATCTAAAAAAGCGTATATATGAAGGTCGCCAAAGACGATTGCTGAGTAGCAACAACAAGGCCCCCAAGTATTGCTAATACCAATATAATGGGTAACAACCATATTTTTTTTCTGACCTTGAGAAACTCCCAAAGATCTTGCACAAATTCCCACATTAAAATGGTTTCTCCAAGTTGTTTTTATCGATTTTTCGCTTGTTTGTTATCCAATGGCTGACACCAGAAACGCCTTTACTACCAGAGCCAGTTTTATATTGCAGTTTGCCCAGACTGCGCATAACAAAACCTATCGGTAAAATTAATAAGTAAAACGCCAATCCTAATATAATGCGGGTATTGACCCAAGCTAAAACAGAGGCAATGGCCATCCATACTCGATAGGGATAATACAAAGCCAAGGGATAAACAAAATATAACAGCACTAATACCCCACTCACAGCGGCTGGCCACCAGTGAACTACAGCATTAAACCACCAGGGTAGAATTAGCATAAAGACTAAGGGTAATGCCCAAATCATAGTTCGGGCGAACTCTTTTAATGCGTGTACATCATCTTTGTTAGCTAGTTTTAACATTAATTAATCTCTCTCAAAGGTCACTGACTTAGCCTTTTGAATTTGCTCTGAGCACATTTGGTTTTTATCCAGCACAATATTATTCATCACAAGGTAGTCCATTTCCGTTGCTAGAAAACAACGCACAGCATCTTCTGGAGAACACACAGGCGGCTCACCTCGCACATTAAATGACGTATTGATTAACACCCCAATACCGGTAATGTCTTTAAAAGCCTTAAGCAGTGCATAGAATTCAGGATTGGTGTTTTGATGCACAGTCTGAACACGGGCAGAATAGTCCACATGGGTAATGGCGGGTAAAGATGAACGGGCTTGATTGAGACGATCAATACCAAAAGCGGAATGTTTTTCAGACTGAATATGTAAACTGTCTTGAACTTGAGCCACTAACAACATGTAAGGACTAGCACAATCAATCTCAAAATAATCTGTCACATCTTCAGCTAAAACAGCTGGGGCAAAGGGTCTGAATGACTCGCGCTGTTTAATTTTTAGATTCATTACAGATTGCATACTTTGATTGCGTGGATCCCCAATAATAGAACGATTACCTAATGCTCTGGGGCCAAATTCCATGCGCCCTTGAAACCAACCAATCACCTTACCTTGATTAACCCTCTCGGCTGTTTCTTTATACAACTCCGACACTGGTACTGCTTGATATGGGATAGATTGACTCTGCAAATAATCTACAATCTGTTTAACTGAATATTCTGGCCCAAGATAAGCGCCCTGCATTTTATCCTGTGTATCAAAGACATTTGGGAAAATGGTGGTGTCTTTAGGTTGCTCAAAATATTGATGCCACGCCAATAGTGCTGCTCCTAATGCCCCGCCTGCATCGCCAGCTGCGGGTTGGATCCAGATTGATTTAAATGGCCCTTCCCTTTGAAGACGTCCATTTGCCACACAATTCAGGGCCACACCACCTGCCAAACATAAGTTTTCACATCCAGTCATTGTATGCGCATGATGAGCAATTTTTAATACAATGTCTTCAGTGACCACTTGAATTGAACGGGCCAAATCCATATCTTTTTGAGTGACGTCTGAATTGGCTGTTTTGGGCTCAGCACCAAACAATTTATGAAAAGCGCTATTGGTCATAGTGCTTCCGGCGGGATAATCAAAATAGTCCATATCCAACTGAAAACTACCATCATCAGCAACCTTGATAAGATGTTTATAAATTAAATCAACATACTTGGGCTCACCATAAGGAGCCAACCCCATTAATTTATATTCACCTGAATTAACTTTAAAACCACAATAATAGGTAAAGGCGGAATACAACAATCCCAACGAGTGGGGAAATTGGATTTCACATAGAGGTTGTAATGACGGTCCCTCAGCTAACCAAACTGAAGAGGTGGCCCATTCGCCTACCCCATCTAAACACAACACAACAGCCTTAGCATAGGGACTGGGATAATAGGCCGACGCGGCATGAGACTGGTGATGTTCACTAAACAGCAACTGAGGTAGCTTAGGTTTTTTATCAGCTTTACGCTCAACTTCTATACTGGTGTTATTTTGCAGCGACCGGTGTAGATGTATCAACGCCCGCAATTCCTGTCGTAACACCATTTTTAAATACAACTTTTCTTTTAACCATATAGGCATAGCTCGCAAAAACGACATAAACCCCTTGGGTGCTGTGGCTAAATAGGTTTCTAACAATCGTTCAAACTTAAGCATAGGTTTGTCGTAAAAAATGACTACATCTAAAGCTTCAACATCACAGTTGGCAGCCTGTAAACAATACTCAATCGCTTGTTTAGGAAAACAAGGATCGTGTTTAATTCGACTAAAACGTTCCTCTTGGGCCGCAGCAATAATATTACCATCCGCAACGATACTAGCGGCACTGTCATGATAGTAGGCAGAAATACCCAGAATTTTAGTCATCTACACCAGTTACTTATTAAAAATACGAATTTTGACAATTGTAGAATGCAGGACTTCTGCCCAACTAGTAAGTTGAATACGATTGCATAAGACAAATGCCCGTCATAAGGCAATATCAGAATTGTAAAATTATCGATATAATATATGAAGGTAAATAATGAAAATATACCCATCAAAAAAAGCTGTGGCATGACTAAATACAATAATAATGACAACAATAAGCCAATACGACCGCGTAAAATATTTTATGTTATTTTGCTATTGATTCCATTTATTATATTCGGTTTAACAGAGGTGATTTTGCGAGTATCAGGGTATGGATACAGTTACCCACTGTTTATTCAGGCTGAAAGACTAAGCGGATATCTGCAGCCTAACCCTGATCTTATTAAGCGATATTTTCACAAACCAGATCTGGCTCCCGATGTCAGCCCTGACACCTTATTCTTCAAGCAGCAAAAACCAAAAGACAGCTTTCGTATCGTGATCCAAGGAGGATCAACTGCCGCAGGTTTCCCCTATGGACGTTTTGGCTCACTAACAGGGATGTTGCAGCAGCGAGTTAAACGTTTATACCCAGATAAAAATATTGAAATTATTTCTACCGCCTTGGCAAGTGTCAACAGCTATACCCTTAGGGACACGGTACACGAGATCATCCAGATACAACCCGATTTGGTATTGATTTATGCCGGTCATAATGAATACTTAGGTGTAATGGGTGTGGGGTCTGTGTATGCCAGTAAAGGAGGACACTTAGCCAATCTATTATTCTTAGCACTTAAAGAAGTACGTATTTTTCAATTAATCCAACAGCTTTATTACACAATCTTTAATCCTCAGGGTGAAGAATTTATAAATCAAGGCGCCGGTCAATCCCATAGCTTAATGGCTAAAGTCGCTAAAGAAAAAAACATCGCTATTAACAGTCCACTTTATCAAGCAGGTATTACCCAGTTTGAAGATAATCTGCAGAGTATATTGAGTGAGTACCAGCAGGCCGGTATTAACGTTTTGATCAGTACACTTGTTGCCAACGAAGTAGATCAACCACCTTTTGTATCTGACAAATATACCAATGTATCTGCACTGCAAGACGCCTTTGCCTTAGGTCAATTTGAACAAGCCATATTGCTGGGCAAAACTGCCATTAAGCTATACCCCAACTCAGCTGACGCCCATTATTTATTGGCAAAAAGTTTATTTAATGTGGGCCAAGTAGTCCAAGCAAAAGAGCTCTTTGTCCGAGCCAATGATTTAGATTTATTACGTTTTAGAGCGCCCAGTGAATTTAACCAGATCATTGGTCAGCTAAGTCATCAATATCAGGCAGGTTTGGTTGATGCTCAGACATTTATCCGCCAACACACCGAATCAGGATTAATTGGTAATCAAGTGATGTTTGAACATCTACACCCTAATAAACAAGGCTATTTTTTGCTGGCAGAAGCCTTCATACAGTCGATAATCCAGCAACAATTGCTTGGGTCCCCGTTGTTAGTTACCCATCAACAAGCGTGGCAAGATATTCCTTTAACCCAGGTTGACGAATTATACGCCCAATTTAAAATTGATAGCCTCACCGCAGATTATCCCTTTACGTCTACACCTAAAAAAGTGGCGCCGATTAAAGACCACAATTTTGAAAGTTCCATGACGTTAAAACGAATTAAAGGTGAGCCTTGGATGGCCATTCAACAACAAATGCTGAGTCATTATCAAACTGAGAATAAACCAGTAAAAGCGGCTAAAGTGGCAGGTATATTATTTGATGCATTGGTGCACAATGCAAAAATTGCTGACCTAGCCCGCCGCCTTTACGCAGACATCCAAGATATGCCCATGGCCTATTATTATGCCAAACAGGCCGTTAACTTATTGCCTCAGCATATTCCTTACAAACTGAATTTAGCCCAAATACTCTACAACTTAAAACGGGACGATGAAGCCATTATCGAACTTAAAGCAGTGTTAAAATTACAGCCAAATCACCCTAAAGCTACTTTTTACTTGGAGCAATTAAATGCCAAAAAGTAGCCTCAAGAAACGCCAGAATAAACCTCTGTATTGGCTGATTGCTTTGAGCATACCTATACTGTTTTTTGTGTTATTTGAGCTTGGTTTGCGCATAGTAGATTATGGTCGTACCCTACCATTATTTATTACCAATCCTGCAAACCCTGAGTACATATTACCTAGGCCTGATGTTGTCAGGCGTTACTTTTCTGACTACAGCCCCATACCCAGTGTGACCATGGAGGCTAACTTTCTACTCAAAGAAAAGCCCGAAAACGGTTATCGGGTATTTGTACAAGGCGGCTCTACCGCTGCTGGATTCCCTTACGGATTAGGTGCATCTTTAGCGGGAATGTTAGACAACCGATTAAAAACCACTTTGCCCAATCATTATGTTGAGATAATCAATACCGCTTTGGCTGCAGTCAACTCCTACACTGTTTTAGACTTAGTCGATGAAATTATTGTCCAACAACCCGATGCTGTGCTGATTTACATGGGTCACAATGAATATTTAGGTATTATGGGAGTTGGCTCAAATTATACAGCTGCTAGTTCCCAGGCCAGCACATTACTGTTCTTAAAGCTCAAAGAGTTGCGTTTGTTTCAACTGATGCAAAATACCTATAGTTACTTTCAACAGCCAAAGACCAAACAAAAGACCAATTTTAAAGCTTCTAGAACATTTATGGCAAAGGTAGCCAAACACAAAAACATCCCCCTTAACTCCGATATGTTTGCAGCCGGAGTGCAACAATTTGACACTAATTTAGGCTTATTGTTAGCCAAATATGCCGCTGCCAATGTGCCCGTTTATCTGGCTACCATTTCCAGTAATCTAAAAGACCAAGCCCCTTTTGCAAGCCCTGATTTGCCCAATAGTTTTAGTCAAGATCTGAATTTGTTAGACCAACTCATTCAAGGTAAACAAAACGACAAGGTGACAACATTATTGTCTAGCATGAGCCAAGCTGAAAGCCTGAATGAAAATGCCTTAGCCCAATTTGAATTGGCCAAGAGATATTATATTTTCGGTAATTTTAGCTCTGCTTATTATCACTATAATCAGGCTAAAGAATTAGATTTATTGCGTTTTCGAGCACCTGATGCAATCAATAACATTATTCGTAAATACGCTAAGAGCCAACAAAATATAACCTTGGTAGATGTGGCTGGGCGTTTGGCTAAGAGTTCAAAACATGGTTTGATTGGTAATAATCTGCTGCTGGAACATTTACACCCCAACTTACAAGGTTATTTTTTGCTGGCCGACACATTCTATACTGCCCTGCAGCAACATAGCGGCCTGAGTACTTGGCGCAATGTCAAGATTGACCAAGCATGGCAAAACCGCCCCATCATCCCGCCTGAGGAATACACAGGTTTTGCCAAGATCCTGCAATTAAAGAGTGACTATCCTTTTACCGATAAGCCTATTACTCTAGCTTTGCCTCACCCCGTGGACTGGCAACAACAATTAGGTAAAGATTATTTTTTAAAAAAGATTGATTGGATAACCATGATGCGCCAGGCACTTAAAGGTTATCAAATTGCAAAAGACGCTCATATGGTATTGAAAACAACCCAACTATTGGCCGATGCTTTACCCCACGACCCTATGATTAATCAACAAGTGGGCAACCTATTCCGTAATAAAGGTGCACACCATTTAGCCATCCATTATTACTTGAGAGCGTCAATAGCCCAAGTTGAATCTAAGGTGTTGTACCGTGAATTAATCACTGCTTACCAGAAAAACAATCAGCCAGAATTAGCCAAACAGTGGACAGAAAAATTGAATAACTTAAATTAATTTATCAAAGTTGTGTTTAAATTAATTTCCTTAAGTCTGTTGCATTTATTTCTTTTCAAATAAAAATTGTAATGGAATGTGCAATCTTTCCTGCCATGCAGACTCTTTGTGTGCCGCACCTTCAAAGCGTATGGTTTTCCAGTTTGTTGCACCAAAACCTTTATCCCGCATAATCACATCGACTTTTGCCTGTAAAGGAGCATACATTGCATCGAGTGTTTCAGTACCGAAATCAAAATAGATTTTATGGGTTTCAGGATTAGGTAGGTGTTCTCTAAGGTAGGCATAGAAGGCTTCAGGTATCGGGTTATCATGCAAGCTGAAGACGCCAGGCCAATGGGTCGACAAACACGCCGCGCCACCAAAAACGTCTGGGTATTCGCTGATCGCATAAATGGATATCAGGCCACCCATACTGGAACCCATAACGAAGGTGTGTTCAGGCCCTGTATTAACTGAAAACGTCTGTTCAATCATTGGCTTTAGTTCCTTAACCAAAAATTTCAAATAATTGTCAGAAGCCACCTTGGCATTAAAAATCTGTACCCCGCCCTCACGCTTACTATCATAAAGCTTTTTTTGCTGCAGATTACTCAGCGTTTCCCAAGGCTTCTGTGGAAAATAATCACTGTGACGAAGTTCTCCTGAATTTGAAATGCCAACCACTATAAATGGTGTTACTTTGGCTGAAATAATCAGAGCACCAGCAACTTCATCGACTTCCCATGACTGTTCATTCCAGGATAAGTCCTTATCGAACAACATAGCTCCATCCTGCATATACAGGACATTATACCGTTGTTCTGATGAATAGCCTTCGGGCAACCAGACATTCACATCCCGCGCAGTGACATACTCCGAGGAGAAATGACTGTAGTGAACGATTTGTCCGCTGCTGACATTCGGTATAATCGGCGATTTACCATCTACAGCAAAAAGCTCCGATGTGAAAAACATAAGCAATAGTATTGTGACTAATTTATTCATAGTGAGATTTACCTTAAAAATCTGATAGTAAAAATCTTTAATCTTGGTCGAGTGTATGGAAGCGCAGATGATCCCAATCGGAATTTTCCAAACAATGAAAACTGCTATTATATGAATTAGATTCAGCTCAGCAAAATTAATCCTCTTCAGGTATATATGGTTGCAGTTTTATAAATACATCATCAAGAATTTTTGGCTCATTAGCGTCTGCGCCTCCAAAAGTCCATAGTGCTTCTTTTGCCGATAATTCCCGATAATTACCTTCGCCACTTTTATCCCAAGTTGTAATGTAGATAGACACTCCGTCCCAATCCATTACCCCAAAATCACTTCCTTGGTAGATAAAACGAATAGAATCATTGTCTTTATCAACCTCAATTACCGGTGCGAGACCAGGTTTTTGTCCCTCCGTATGACGGGTTGCATCATCTGACCAATATAAATAACTGGCCCAACCAAATGCCATATGTGCCAGATCCCATTTTTGCTGCTTAGGATAATGACCACCAATTAGCGGCAAATCACTTATGCCTTGTCTGTTTTTTAAGTCAAAAAATATTGTAAAAGATACATGGTCAAATCCATTAGGGGGAGCCCATAGACTTGAGATGTCACACATTTGAATATCCAACTCCATGACCGACCCGCCTGCCCGAGCCTCAACTTGGGTGATGTCCATTTGACAGCCAATACTTTCATCCAGCGGTCTGATGTAGCGTCCGGTAGGGCCTGTGTCATCTCCCAGAGGGTCTGAAATTGTTGCTTGGTGTTCAATCGTTGTTGAACGTGTGTGATAAAAATGGGTGGCCGACACTTTGTTTTTATCAGGCCAAAATATGTCTAGAGAATGATGATGTTCACCCAAATCATTTACCGGCAAATCAATTTGCCAATGTCCGAATTGATCCGCTACAAATGCTTTTGCATCACCTACCTTACCGTCTATTACTCTTAATAATTTTGCGTTTGGCTCTGAGACTTTCCCGGAAACCACTGCATGGGTTTGTTGCACATACTCTGTTTGTATCTTTTGTACACTGATCACACTTGGCAAAATTTCAGAATGTTTGTTTATGGTCTGGGTCTTGCCCAAAAATATGCCAAATGACTGGGCTGGCAACACAACAGTCATGGAGCCATCCGCAGCAAAGCTTAGATCAGTTGGTAAATATTGGCTGGCCAGCAATTGTGCCGGATTGTTTTCAGTGAATTCTGTTTGCAGAGAATTCAGCAGTACCGACTGTTTTGCGGTATTAAACAAAATATAGGCGACCTGCCCGGCATACTGCCTTTTGTATGCTAACACCCCTGCCCCTGCAGAATTATCCTTGATAATTTCTATGCTGCCACGGCTAAACACTTTATGTGTTTGTCGCAGTGAGGCTAGTTTTTGAATAAACAGGTACATCTCAGACTGCTGATTAAACTGGTCTTGAACACTGAGATAACCTCCTGCAAACATGGCTCTTCGACTGTTTAAAAACGCTTGTTCATCTCCCTGATAAATAGTCGGAATACCTGGCACCGTCATCATGAGTGCATAGGCCTGTTTAAATCCATTGATGTTACCTGATGCAAGAAAACGTTCAACATCATGATTATCGATAAAATTGCTGACTAAATAGGGATTTTTAAAATTGCGCATTTGTGCCATCAAACGATAGGACAGGTATGTGGTTGGCGCACCACCGGCAAACACTCTACTTATGTCTTTATACAGCGGAAATCCTATAGCTGAAGACATGCGTTGCACAGTATCATCGCTAACATATTGACTAAGCTTACGTTCGCCATCATCACTAAAGGGAGCGGACGTCTGGTAAATCTCACCAAAACTCAAAAAATGATCTCTGCCTGTTTGTTCGGCAATCGCTACCAGTCCATCTTCCGCATGCAAAAAATCTTCATAAAATTCCTTCTCAACATATTTAGCGGTGTCAATTCGCACTGCATCAACACCCGCTTCTTTTATCCAAAAACCGAACGAATCTTTTAGTGCTTTTCGCACTACAGGATTTTGCGTGTTGAGGTCATCCAAATCCGCAGTTTGGTAAGTGGTTTCTTGTTTATGTATCGAAAAATCCTGGATATTGGGTGTCCAGTTAAAAACACCCGCTTTTTTATGCTCAGGGTTGTTCACATCATTTTGGTTAAAAGGAAACTGACTGGGTGCAGACCCCGGTTTCGATTGCATGTTAGAGCTATAATATTTGGTCACATCATCAGGATCGTAGCCACCTTTGTAAGTGAAGAAGTTCCCAGTGTGGTTAACCACCACATCCTGGATCAAATACATACCTTTTTGATGTAACTCACTGGAAAGGTTCTGATAATCTGCCAAGTCGCCATAATGTTCATCAACGGACTTAAAGTCCCGTGCCCAATAGCCGTGGTACCCAGTATAATTAACCAGTGGGTCCCACCATTGATTAGCCACATGAGGGGTAGTCCACACAGCTGTCGCCCCCAATTCTTGAATATAATCTAATTGATTTATAACACCTTTTAAGTCGCCACCACTGTAGTGACTTTCTTTAGATGGGTCGTAAACACCCGCGCCCTGGTCGTTATTTGTGGGATCACCATCGGCAAATCTATCTATCATTAGAAAATAGATGATCTGATCTTGCCATTCGGGAGATGCAACATGGAGTAATAAATTTTCACTACAACTGACATCTGTATCACAGTTATTTACCGTTGAATGTAATGTCATTGGGGACTCACAGGCCGGAAAAAAGATCATAATACCGAATACAATAATGGTAAAAACAATCACACGAACAAAAGAAAACATAGATAACGTACCCCATAAAACTTAATCAGTATTAACCAAACTTTAAAGCGCTGGCATGTGGTTGAAAACCGCTGGCACATTGTTGAATAAATCCATCGATGTGTTGCAAGTTTTCATTTGTGGTTGGGTTATAGTGCTGCGCATTGGACAATTCAGGAAAACGACCATAACCGGCTAATAAACAGTGCCAGGACACCGCAGGATAATAAGCGGCTATCTGCTGGCGGTTAATTTCTGTAGTGATATCGCCACCTTGATCCCAGCAT
>Ga0209712_10001560_pt1 | contig 19483 bp, 18 predicted proteins | sample ArcOceMetagenome_FD_187443 | JGI IMG/M metagenome (GOLD analysis project Ga0209712, IMG submission 187443) | Marine eukaryotic phytoplankton communities from Arctic Ocean - Arctic Ocean - Greenland ARC118M Metagenome (SPAdes) (version 2) | ecosystem: Environmental > Aquatic > Marine > Oceanic...
TGTTATTTAATAATGCTTGAATTAAAACATTGGCTTTTTCTTCAAGTGCCGTTTCATCACTCACCACTTCATGTAGTAAGCCGAATGTTTCAGCTTGTGTTGCATCAAAGGCTTCAGCGGTTAAAAAATAACGTCGCGCTGTGCGCTCTCCAATGGCCGCCACCACAAATGGGCTAATCACCGCAGGGCTTAATCCAATTTTCACTTCGCTTAAACAAAAACGGCTACACTGTGTGGCGATGGCCATATCACAGCATGCGACTAAACCGACGGCTCCGCCGTAAGCGGCACCATTGACTAATGCAATGCTTGGCTTACTTAAGTGATTTAATTTATGCATAAGTTCGGCAAGTTGTTGAGCGTCGTCACGGTTTTCTTGCTCGCTTAGCACAGCCATGCGCCTCATCCAGTTTAAATCGGCACCTGCACTAAAGTGTTTGCCTGTGCTGGTCAACACGACAACTTGTACATTTGGGTTTGATTCAACGTGATTAAGTGCCGTGATAATTTGTGCAATCAGTACGTCATCAAACGCGTTATGCACATCAGGGCGATTTAGAATGAGTCTTGCCACTCCATCTTTAATATCGATCAATAAATTAGAATCTGTCATGGTTACATCCTAAATACGCCGAACTTGGTTTCTTGTTTAGGCGCGTTAAGGGAGGCACTGATGGCAAGGCCTAATACTTCGCGAGTTTGCGCCGGGTCAATCACACCATCATCCCAAAGGCGTGCGGATGCATAATAGGGGTGACCTTCTTTTTCATACTTTTCTAATAGCGGTTTTTTAAACGCCGCTTGCTCTTCATCGCTAAACATCTCACCACGCTTTTCTTTTGCGCCTTTTGTGATCAGTGACATGACACCAGCAGCTTGTTCACCACCCATGACACTGATGCGTGCGTTTGGCCACATCCACATAAAGTTAGGATCATAGGCACGGCCACACATGCCATAGTTACCGGCACCAAAACTGCCGCCAATGACCATGGTAAACTTAGGCACCTTGGCACAGGCTACGGCGTTCACCATTTTGGCTCCATGCTTGGCGATGCCTTCTTGTTCGTATTTGGATCCCACCATGAAGCCGGTGATGTTTTGTAGAAAAATTAATGGAATATTGCGCTGGCAACACAGCTCAATGAAGTTCGCGCCTTTTTGTGCGCTTTCTGAAAATAAAATGCCATTGTTGGCAACAATACCCACCGGGTAACCATAGATGCGCGCAAAGCCACATACGAGTGTGGTGCCAAAGCGAGACTTGTATTCATCAAAATCACTGCCGTCCACAATACGGGCAATCACTTCTCGGGCATCCATCGGTTTTTTTAAATCTTGTGGGATAATGCCGTAAAGTTCTTGTGCATCGTATAGTGGGGCGATTACATCACGCACATCCAATTGTGTTTGTTTTTGCCAATTTAAACGGTCGATGCTTTGGCGGGCCAATTGAAGGGCGTGTTCATCATTTTCTGCCAGGTGATCCACCACACCACTTTGTGATGTGTGCATGTCGCCACCGCCTAAGGTTTCAGCATCAACCATTTCGCCGGTTGCCATTTGCACAAGCGGTGGGCCGGCTAAAAAGATAGTGCCTTGCTCTTTTACAATGATGGACTCATCGGCCATGGCCGGCACATACGCGCCGCCTGCTGTACAACTGCCCATGACCACGGCAATTTGCGGAATACCCATTGCCGACATATTTGCTTGATTGAAAAAGATGCGACCAAAGTGTTCTTTATCAGGGAACACCTCGTCTTGGCGGGGTAGGTTTGCACCGCCGCTATCGACCAAGTAAATACAAGGCAGATAATTTTTTTGTGCAATTTCTTGAGCGCGTAAATGTTTTTTCACAGTCAGCGGGTAATAAGAGCCGCCTTTCACTGTGGCATCGTTTGCTACGATCATACACTCTACACCGCTTACCTTACCGATGCCTGCCACGACACCGGCACATGTCACGTCTTCAGTGTAAACATCATAAGCGGCCAATTGCCCCACTTCTAAAAAAGGAGAACCTTCATCGAGTAGTTTTTCGATACGTTCACGGGCTAATAATTTACCGCGACTTTTATGGCGAGCTTGCGCTGCTTCACCACCACCTAGCGTGATGTTAGCTACTAGGTTTTTTAGGTCGGCCATTATGTCTAAATTAAACGCAAGGTTGTCTTTAAACTCTGCGCTATTGGTATTTATGTTTGATTGTATACTTGGCATTTGTATCTCCGTTGTGGGAGGGCGCTTGCGCGCGACAAAGAGTGATGAGTCATGTCGCGTACATACCCGATGCACTCGTTTCACTCGCGGGGCGCACTGAGCACCCTCCCACAGAGGTATCTAAAAAATTATTTTGACTCGTTGAAAATCTCACGACCAATCAACATACGACGAACCTCGGAAGTACCCGCACCAATCTCATACAGCTTGGCATCGCGTAATAAACGTCCCGTTGCAAAGTCATTGATGTAGCCGTTGCCGCCCAATAACTGAATCGCATCCAGCGCCATTTGTGTGGCTTTTTCTGCTGTGTAAAGAATGACGCCAGCGGCATCTTTACGTGTGGTTTCGCCACGATCGCATGCCGCAGCTACTGTGTATAAATACGATTTACACGCGTTCATGCTGGAGTACATATCGGCAATTTTGCCTTGCACTAATTGAAATTCACCGATGCTTTTACCGAACTGTTCGCGGTCATGGATGTAGGGCACCACAATATCCATACACGCTTGCATGATGCCCGTGGGGCCGCCAGATAACACCACGCGCTCATAATCGAGGCCGCTCATTAATACGCGTACTCCTTGGTTTAAGCCGCCAAGAATATTTTCTTCAGGTACTTCGCAGTCTTGGAAAATAAGTTCGCAAGTGTTGGAACCGCGCATTCCCAGCTTGTCGAGTTTTTGTCCGCGGGTAAAACCAGGTGCATCACGTTCAACAATAAAGGCGGTCATACCATGGGCGCCTTTTTCAAAATCGGTTTTAGCGTAGATCACATAAACATCGGCGTCTGGCCCATTGGTGATCCACATCTTTCCGCCGTTTAAAATATATTTGTCGCCCTTCTTATCAGCACGAAGTTTCATGCTGACAACGTCTGAGCCGGCATTGGGCTCACTCATGGCCAGAGCACCTATGTGTTCACCGGAAATTAATTTGGGTAGGTATTTTTCTTTTTGTTCGCTAGAGCCATTTTTGGTTAATTGATTCACGCACAGGTTAGAAAAGGCGCCGTAACTTAAGCCGATAGATGCTGAGGCTCGGCTGATTTCTTCCATGGCGATGACATGGGCAAGGTAACCCATGTTGGTGCCGCCGTAGGCTTCTTCTGCGGTAACGCCTAATAAGCCCATGTCGCCGAATTTTTTCCATAGCTGATTGGGGAAGGCGTTTTCTTTATCGGTGGCATCGGCCAGAGGGGCGATTTCGCGGCTGGCAAATTCGTTCACTTGGGCGCGTAACATATCGATGGTTTCGCCAAGGCCGAAATTCAATTCACTGTATATGGATTTCATTTAGTTTCTCCGAGCGAGATGGCTACCGTGTGGCTCCATCACGCACCTTTTAGGGTTTCGTTGTTTGTTTTATTTTTATTATTCAACCGAAATACAAAATGATTTTCAGTGTGTTATTTTTTGCGTTATTTAATCTGAGTGTGTGGGATGTGCTTCGAGCACTTCTCTCACTCTTGCCTCATGTTCGTCTAGCTCGAGCAACATCACTTGTATGTCGTTCATTTGCTGTTGCAGCCGCTCTCGGCTTTCTGCCACTTTCTCTAATACTTTTTGGTACTGAGCTTGGTTATTTTGTTCAGGTTTATACATTTGGATGAGATCACGGCTTTCTGCCAGAGACCAACCCAAGCGCTTACCCCGTAAGATCAGCTTAAGGGTGGTGTAATCTTTTTGGCTATACAGACGTTTTTGGCCATCACGTTGCGGCGCAAGTAGGCCCTCACTTTCATAAAAACGTATGGTGCGCGTGGTGATGTCAAAACGCTGAGCGAGATCACTTATGCTGTAAATAGGGGTTTTATCTTTCTTCATGGGATTGATTAAAAACTAGGTTGACGTTTACGTCAACGTAATGATGTGTATTGTTTGTTCATAACAGGGTGAATTGTCCATAAATCACATGGTTTTGCGCCAAATTAGAGCACTTGCTTAGTTTGTTATGCACAAAATTAAATCAATGGATAAAAAGTGTGCAATCTACGACTATTCTGGCAAGGTCGATCTATTGACTTGGCTAACTTATTGAAAAATATAGAAAAAAATAATTGTTTGAAAAAAAAACAATTTAAGCTACTTCCAGATTCCATGGGGGTTTGCGACACTTTTCAAATAGTTATTAACCAAGTTATCCACAGAAATTGTGGGTAACGTTTAGCAGGGCCGATAAACCCTGATGAAACCTTATACAAGTGTTTAAAAAAGCCCTTATATGCTTGTGGTCAGTGATATTGTTAGATGTGGTTATTGGCCATGCAAGCGTAAAGGGTTCTAATATGAACCCTAGGATTATAGGAATACCTTATGACAGCCACATTGTTACCTTCAGCGTTTTTTGATTATGAACATCCTAGTGTTATGGGGTTGAGTGATCAGGTGATCAGCGAACCTATGAGTGACACCGAAAAAGCGGTGGCCCTGTATTACGCCGTGCGTGATGGCATCAAATATAATCCGTATGTATTTGAAGCGGAGCCGGTGTCATTGAGTGCCAGTCACTGTTTAGAGGCGGGGCAATCTTATTGCATTCCTAAGGCGGTGTTACTTGGCGCGCTGTGTCGACTCAATGGCATTGAGGCCAGAATAGGCTTGGCCGATGTGCGCAATCACTTATCCAGCCCAGCATTAATCGAATGGCTGCGCAGTGATGTATTTGTGATGCATGGTTATACGGAAATTAAGCTGAATGGGCGTTGGGTTAAGGCGACACCGGCTTTTGATAAGGTGTTGTGTGAAAAGATGGGAGTTGAGCCCCTTGAGTTTAACGGCCAAGACGATTCCATCTTCCATGAGTTTAACGGCGAAGGGGCGCGCCATATGGAGTACATGCAAGAGCATGGTCATTTTGACGATGTGCCGTTCGATTTTATTGTGCAAGGTGTGGCCACTGCTTACCCCCACTTAATGGATGCGTATCAACCGGACCCTGCTCGTCGCTTAATCGATGAGTGAGCCGTGCAAATTACGCAAAGCAAATAAAAATGCCAGCGAGATGCTGGCATTTTTATGTCTCAAGGTAAGAAAACCTAGAGCCAAGAGTGAAACATGAGGTCAGGCTGTGGCATCGTCAAACTGATAGTCTTTAAAGTGTTCACGTAATCCCACTTTGTTGATCTTCCCCGTAGCTGTATGAGGAATGGCATCAATAAATTCAATGCCATTGGGCAGCCACCACTTGGCGACCTTGTCTTCTAAAAACGCCAATACGGAGTCAGCGGATGGTGGCTGCTCAGGGTTTTTAGGTACGATGATTAATAGAGGGCGCTCTTCCCATTTAGGGTGATGCACTCCAATGACCGCCGCTTCTAATACGTCAGCATGACCCATAGCGGCATTTTCTAAATCGATGGAGCTGATCCATTCCCCGCCGGACTTGATCACATCTTTTGAGCGGTCGGTGATCTGCATGTTTCCGGTGGCATCAATGGTGGCTACATCGCCGGTATCAAACCAGCCATCGGCGTCGGTGGCGCTGGTGTCGACTTTATAGTATTTCGAAATAATCCATGGGCCTTTTACCATTAAGCGGCCAAAGGCAACGCCATCATGGGGAAGCTCGTTATTTTCATCATCGACGATCTTCATTTGGACACCGAAGCAGGGGCGGCCTTGTTTGGCTTTCAGGTTTAACTGCTCTTCGTAACTTAACAGCGTGTCTTCGGGCAGGGGTTTATTAACACTGCCAAGAGGGCTCATCTCTGTCATGCCCCAGGCTTGCCAAACTTGCACGGCGTAGGTTTTCTCAAATGCTTCAATCATCGATTTGGGTACCGCTGAGCCGCCGATTAAAACGTTGTTCAAGCTTTTAAGCGTGTCTCCCGATTGCGTTAAATGTTGCAGCAGCATGGTCCAGACCGTGGGCACGGCGGCGGATAAATCCACTTGGTAACGGTTAATCATGTCGCACACGCTGGCACCATCTAGGTGAGGGCCTGGGAAGACCACTTCCGCCCCTGTCATGGCAACCGAGTACACCAAGCCCCATGCATTGGCGTGGAACATAGGCACGATGGGCAGCACACGGGTTTTACTGCTGATGTTCGCCACGTTGGTACTGGTAATGCCCCAGCTATGAAGCAAGCTTGAGCGGTGGCTATAAATCACGCCTTTTGGGTTTCCTGTGGTGCCTGAGGTGTAGCAAATAGACGTGGCTTGGCGTTCATCCAGAACGGGCCATTCATAGTGGCCGTCTTGCTGCTCGATTAGGGTTTCATAACACAAAGCATTGGTTAGGCTGGTTTGTGGCATGTGGGCTTCATCGGTCATGATGATGTAGCCTTTCACTGAAGGCAGTTTGCTTTGTAAGGCTTCAAGCAAGGGCACAAAGGTGGTGTCTACAAGTAAATACTTATCTTCAGCGTGGTTGATGATGTAATCCAGTTGCTCTGGAAAGAGGCGAGGGTTAACGGTATGTAAAATTCCGCCCATCCCCGATATGCCATACCAGCATTCAAAATGGCGGTAGGTGTTCCATGCAAGGGTGCCGATCACATCGCCATCTTGTACACCCAGAGCAATTAACGCCTGGGCAAGCTGACGGCTGCGTTTAGCAGCATCTTTATACGTGTATTCGTGAAAATGCCCTTCCACGGTTTTGGTTATAATGCGCTGATTAGGGTAAAGCTCGGCGGCATGTTCAATGAGCTGGCTAACCAGTAAAGGGGAGTCTTGCATCTGTCCAAACATGAGGCATCCTTTTTATTGTTATGGGATGAACTCAATGTGAGGCATGTAAAAAATCAACACAAGGTACCAAATGCGCCAAATCTAGAATTGGTACACAAGGTCAATGGATTGGTCTGTTTTTACCACACTTTGGGCCAGTTGAAGCGTTCAAACAGTTGAGCCATTTGCCCTTCAATAGGCGCTTTAACCGTTATCGATTGCTGCAATATCGGGTGGGTAAAGGTCAGTTGAGCGGCATGTAATAACAGCCGAGGGCATTCAAAATGTTCCCCCACATAGCGGTTGTATTTACCTTTGCCATAGCGGGCGTCGCCAATAATAGGATGGCTTAAATGCTTTAAGTGACGACGGATTTGATGGGTGCGACCTTGTAGCGGCTGCGCTTGAACCAAGCCAAATCGGCTTTGTGGGTATTTGTCGATCGGGGCGTCCACTTCGATTTGTGCAAGGGGTGTAAACAAGGTTTGTGCTTCTTGTTCGGTTTCACTGTCTTGCCCGTAATCGGCCATGCCTTTTAATGGATGGTCCACTTTGATGGGCTCTTTAAGCCAGCCACGCACCACGGCTAAATACATTTTTTGTGCGTCGTGCCACTGGCTTTGCACCTGCTGGGCAAGTTCACCACTGAAAGCAAACAATAAAACCCCGCTGGTGGGACGATCTAAACGATGAACCGGAAACACATGCTTGCCCACCATGTCGCGCACGGTTTGCAAGGCAAATTCTTTTGCCTCTTTTGCGACCCAACTTTTATGTACCAGCAGGCCGCTGGGTTTGTTCACCGCAATCAGGTGTTCGTCTTGATAAAGGATAGGAATTGTCAAAGGTGTAGTCATGGTCGGCAAAAGCGGCATTGTATCAATAACCGGCTTTTGAGGGACAATAACTTTTAAGCCGCTTTTTTCTCTTTTTTCACCGTTGTATTGGGCTGCTCGCGTTCAGACTGCCACCAATCTAATGTGCGCTGCAGCATGTCTTCAAGGCTGGTTTGGTTTTTGTATTGCAGCTCTCGTTGCGCTTTTTCACAGTCGCCGGTGACATTGGCGCAAAGGATATAAGCGGTTTCTAAGCTCACTGCGGGTTCTTTGCGTGTAATGTGGCTGAATAAAGACTGGGCAAAACCGCTGCATTTTAACAGCCAGCTAGGAATAACATGGGCGGGCGGCTTTTTATTTAATTGCTTGGCCACCCAGTGATAGACCTCGCTAAAGTCGGCGCTTGGGCCAGATAAAATATAGTTTTCGCCACAGCGGCCATGAATAAAAGCCTGTATCTGAGCTTTGGCCACATCTTCGACAAAACAAAATGACTTACGCCCAGGGGGAATACCCGGCAAGGTGCCATCATCTATGCAGTTGAATAAACGCACCCAGTTATTCGAATCCTTAGAACCTATAATGGCAGCAGGGTTGAGAATGACGGCATCTAGCCCTTTTTTTATGTATTCGTGAATGACTTCTTCGGCCAAGTATTTCGTGCGGTAATAGGCGACTGGGCTGTCTATGCCACGTTTTTCACTGTGCTCATCTACGGCGCCATCATGAAAGCCATAAATGGCGATGGAGCTGGTGTGAATAAAGCGGATGGCATTCTTCTCAAGGGCCACTTTGGCAAGGTTTTGTGTGCCCATGACATTGGTTTGATATTGGCGTCTGTGATTGAGGCTCCAAGTACTGGTATCGCTGGCAAGGTGGAAGATGGCGTCAACGGATTCAGGCATGGCCCGGCGCAAGCTGTGAATATCATGCAGTGCGCCTAGCTGCCACTGAATGTGGCCGTGTTCCAGTTGATAGATTTTACATTCATTGCGGTACAGGGCCGTCACTTGCCAGCCTTGGGATAGTAGATACTCAATCAAATGTTGGCCAACAAAGCCGGTGGCGCCTGTTACAAATGCGTGCATAAGAGTATGAGCTTGCTGAATGACGTTTTAGGTTACTCTGGATTGAAACAGGCCTCTAGGGCATTTTCAGTCATATTCAGCCTAAAAGCCCCTCGCCAAAGATGAAACTCGGACCTATTTTAAGTAGAATGCAGCCCCTTTTAATGAGCCTTGGGTGCGTTATGTCCCGTGATCGTATTTATGCCGATGACCATGAAGCCTTAGATGCCTTTGCATTTGACGAGGCCGTGGCACGTGTTTTCCCCGATATGATCAAGCGTTCGGTGCCAGGCTACACCATGATCATTCCTATGATCGGCATCATTACCGAGCAATACGCCCAAGCCAATAGTCATTTATATGACCTAGGTTGTTCTTTGGGGTCCTCCTTGTTGGCCATGCGTCACGGCGTTAAAGAAGAGGGCTGTATAGTCATTGGCATTGATAACGCGGCGGCCATGCTTAAGCGTTGTCAGAGTTATGTGGATATTGATGACGCCACGGTGCCGGTTGAGTTAGTTGAGGGGGATGCCACTGAGTTTGATTATGCCAATGCTTCTGTGGTGACATTGAATTTCACCTTACAGTTTATTCCATTAGAAAAACGCCAAGCGCTGATTCAACGTTTGTACGATGCCATGTTGCCAGGTGGCGCGTTAATCTTGTCTGAAAAAATTCGCTTTGATGAGCCAGAGCAAACCTTGCAGCAAGAGCTGCACTGGGACTTTAAACGGGCCAATGGTTACAGTGATCTAGAGGTCAGCCAAAAGCGCAGCGCCTTAGAAAATGTGTTAGTGCCTGAAACCGCGCAAGATCATATTCAACGTCTGCAACAAGCGGGCTTCTCAAAAGCGTATACCTGGTATCAATGCTTTAACTTTACCTCTTTCATTGCGGTTAAATAACACTCATGGAATTAACTGAAAATTGGTTTAATCACTACTACCAAGATCTTGTGGAATTTATGCAAACGGAGAAACAACCGTTTAATAAATGGGGCCAGGTGATTGAGCAACAGCTGCATGATTTTTATGTGGCTACCCCCCATGGTGATATGCAGCGTTGGTTAGATGCCTTTTTACAACTGCCTGAATTAAAACAGGTGAGCTGTGAATTGAACCAAAGTGCCGTTGAATTTCAAAGTGATGAGATAACCCAAGAGCAAAACCAAGCTGCGCTGGCGGCTTTACAAGGCTTGATGCCTTGGCGCAAAGGCCCATTTCAATTTTTTGATACGAAAGTTGATACCGAATGGCACAGTGATTGGAAGTGGGATCGCATTGAGCCTCATTTAGCGCCTTTGCATGGTCGAACCATTTTAGATGTGGGTTGTGGCAGCGGTTATCACATGTGGCGCATGCTGGGGGCTGGCGCAAAACGGGTAGTGGGGGTGGACCCAAGTAAGCTGTTCTTCTGGCAATTTGAAGCGGCGAAAAAATACGTACAGGCTGCAAAAAATGAGACCATTCCCGTGCATTTGTTGCCGTTTAAGATGGAAGATGTGCCGGCCAACTTACGCGCCTTTGATACCGTGTTTAGCATGGGGGTTTTATATCATCGCCGTTCACCGCTAGATCACTTAACTGAGTTACAACAGGCACTGCGACCAGGTGGTGAAGTGGTGTTGGAAACCTTGGTGATCGAAGGGGAAGAAGGCGAGGTACTGGTGCCAGATGACCGCTATGCCATGATGCGTAACGTGTGGTTTTTGCCGAGCGCGAAAACCCTGTGCCAATGGATGCGTCGTTTAGGCTTTAAAAATGTGCGTATCGTTGAGCAAAATTACACCACATTAGAAGAACAGCGCACCACGCAATGGATGGGGTTTAACTCGTTAAAAGATTTCTTAGATCCTAATGATCCGCGTAAAACCGTAGAAGGTCACCCAGCCCCTTTACGTGCCACCATTATTGCCAACGTTTAACGTTCTGTTTTAATATTGGCAAACTGAGCGCTGCACAGGGTTTGTAAATCTTGCGGCGCCAGTTCTATTTCTAGTCCTCGCTTACCTGCACTGACATAGATGGTTTCAAATTCTTTGGCGCTCTCATCAATCACGGTCAGTAAACGCTTCTTTTGTCCAAGCGGACTGACGCCTCCTAATACATAACCGGTACTGCGCTGGACAGCTTGTTTGTCGGCCATGGCGGCTTTTTTAGCTTTAGCGGCCTTGGCAGCGGCTTTTAAATTCAGTGTATGGCTCACCGGAATGACGCACACGGCTAAAGCCTTGGTGTCTAATTCGACTACCAGTGTTTTAAACACGCGCGCTTGAGGCACACCCAGTTTTTCCGATGCTTCTTCACCAAAGGAGGCATGGTTTGCGTCATGTTCATATTCATGAATGGTATGGGCAATGGCGTGTTTTTTGGCCAGATCAATAGCGGGTGTCATAAGTGTGATGTCTTGGGTTTATGAAAGACCATGTGTACGTAGCGCCCTAAATCTCGATAAGGTGCTTCTAATCCGATACGAGATTCTAGCGCAACAAACTCATCCAGTGTTTTTTTATCGCGCATGAATTTAGGCATGTGATCATGCACGCAACGAATACCGCGCCAGCTTAATAACTCTAAGCCTAGACTTTGAGCTTTGTTTAATACATCCAAAGGCTCTAACGGGTTTTGCGGCATGAGATGGTTTTTATCATGGTGAAAGTAATCATTGTGCGCCCGCTGCCATGAGCCATTCATTAAGTTTCGCCACACAATGGCATGGCGGTTGTAAAACATTAAGCTTAAATGGCCACCTTCGTTGATCAGACTGTACAGGGTTTCAATGGCCTCCAGCGGTGAAGCCAGCCATTCTAAAACTGCATGGTTAAGCACTAAATCATAGGTTTGATTGAGTGCACTTGGTAACGATTGCAAAGGTGCACATAAAAACTGCGCGGGTTTGTCTGGGGCCACTTCTTCAAAAATGAGTTTGGCTTCGTTGAGCATTTCTTCGCTGATGTCTGTCATGGTGATGTCATGACCTTGCGCTAATAACGCACAAGAAAATTGGCCCATGCCGCCACCGGCGTCCAGTACCGTTAAACTCGGTGAGTGAGTGAGGATGGACGCTAAATCCAAGTCCAGCATCTTAAGGCGCAACTGACCCTTTAGTGTGCCATAGATTTGGCTGTTAAAACGTGCGGATAAACCGTCAAAATTACGATCCATGACAACCTAATATATGCCTGAATGGGTGAAGAACATAGGCCGGCAATTGTACCCAGTTTCGTTTGTGGCGTCTGCACAAACTGTGACGAAGCCTAGAGTTTATGGGGTTTGCGGTTGCTTACACGCTTAAGTTTGGTATGCTCAGCTCATTGTATAGAGGTAATGAAATGAAATCGTTTTTAACGCGTTTAGCGACCCCTTTATTGGCCACATCGTTTTTATCGTTCAGTTTTGCCACGCACGCTGAATACAACACCCTGTTTATGGACTTAGCGGCTGGCGAAGACATGAGCCATTACCGTTTAGGTATCGGCGATACACAAAAAGGTGTCGAAGGGGACAAGGTCACCAGCATGATATACCTTGGTTACTTTAAAAGTGACGACATGGCCAAGCTTGAAAAGACCAATTTGGGTGATCAAGAATTTGAAATCCTGACACTAGGTGCAGGTGGTTTTGGTTATTTGGCTAATCCAAGCCAGCATGGTGGCGCTGAATTTGATTTTGAATTAAGCCAAACCACAAACGATGAATTGGATTACGACCGTGTTAGCGTGGGCATGCGCGCCCAATTATTTTTACCGGTCGTATCGGGCTTACAAGCGAATGTGGGTGTGAACCTTCGCCCGTTTTTCTTAAGTTCTGACTGGGACGATACCGCCAAACTTGAATATGAATACCAAGCAGGTGTCGAGTTCGCTTTTAACTGGGACATTGCCTTGTATGCCCATTATCGTTTCTTAGGTGCCTACCTTAACAATGACGATAAACTGTCCATGGCCGAAGGCAGTATTTTCGGCTTACGCGCACGTTTCTAATCCATGCCGTAACGTTACAGGCCCATTATGTGGTGGGCCTGTAAATCCACCTTGATCAATACGGAACACTATTTTGACCGCTATCATCGCCCCGCCTGCGGATTTACCCTAAGACAGTATTTTACCTAACGAACCGTTACTTTTAATGGGGGCAGGTCCTGTGCCGGTTTCTCAAAAAGTGGCCATGGCAAACTCTGTGGTGATTAATCATTTGGGCGACACCATGAGTCAGGTCATCGAGCGTGTGCGTTTGATGAGCCAGTATGTGTTTCAAACCCATTCTAAACATATTATTGGTGTGGCCGGCCCAGGCAGTGCGGCGATGGAAATGGCCATTACCAATTTGGTTTGGCCTGGCAGAAAAGTATTAAGTATTCAAAATGGTTTTTTTAGTGCCCGCTTAGCAGAAATGGCGGTGCGCAATGGAGGCGAAGTCAGTGTTTATGATGTGCCCTTAGGCGAAGGTGCGGACCCAGATGAAATTGAAGCACTATTAAAAGCAGGGGCGTTTGATGTGCTTACTATCGTGCAAGGCGAAACGTCTTGTACAGTATGGAATCAAGAATTAGCGGCCATTACGCGTTTAGCTCGAAAGTACAATGTGCTGTCTGTGGTGGATGCAGTGTGTACCTTGAGTACGATGCCACTGGAAATGGATAACTGGCAGGTGGATGTGGTGATCACCGGTGGGCAAAAAGGTTTGGCGTCCATTCCTGGTGTGTCATTGATTGCGTTTAGTGATCATGTTTGGCCGACGATTATGGAGCGAGCAGCGCCAATGCCCCATTGGTGTTTAGATGTGCGTTTAGCGCGTCAGTTCTGGGAAGAAAAAGGGTACCATTACACTGCGCCAGTCAGTGGTATTTTGGCTTTGCACGAAGCCCTACGACAAGTATGCCTTGAAACATTAGAGAAACGGTTTGCACGACATCGTTTATGTAGCCTTGCTTTGCAGTCATCGGTAGAGGCTATGGGATTAGAATTATTTGTTCACGCCACTAGCCGCTTAAACAGTGTGGTGGGTATTAACGTGCCCAACGGTGTGGAGTCTAAAAAAGTGTTGAGCACCATGTCTGCCTTATACAAGGTGGAGATCTCCGGTTCATTTGGTTTACCGATCGTTCGCATTGGGCAAATGGGTGAACAAAGTCGTGCTCATAACTTGTTTCGAACCGTCCATGCATTAGGCATGAGCATGAAACACGCGGGTGCGAATATGGATATCCCTTCTGCTATGGCTGCCTTAGAGAGAGCCCTTGATGTGAACGATACGATTACGGCCTAGTGCATGAACATTTTTATACTGGCGTGTTCACTCAAGTTGCTATGTTTCATTCATTGCTAACCCTGTTCACTTAGAACCCTTCGTAATGTACCCATGCCCTGACAAAACGTTGGGCCAAAACGCGTCTCGATTCAATATGTCTCACTGGCTTAAATCTCATGAAACGGTGTGTTTAAAAATAAACAGGCTTTTTTCAAGTGCAGACTAGGCGTGATCTTTTGATTGTTGCTACTATGCGTGGGCGTTTTCTTTAGGGTGGTTTTATGGCCAAGCAGTTGATAGATAAGTTTAATCGAACGGTGGACTATGTTCGCATTTCGGTAACCGATCGCTGCGACTTTCGTTGTGTGTACTGCATGGCGGAAGATATGGTGTTTTCCCCCCGTTCAGAAATACTCAGCCTTGAAGAAATCGAACTCATTGCGCAAGCGTTTGTAGAGTTAGGCGTCAGTAACATTCGCTTAACCGGTGGTGAGCCGCTTGTTCGAAAGGGCATTACCCACTTGGTTGAACGTATCGCGCAATTGCCTGGGTTATCTCAATTGAATATGACCAGTAATGGCAGCCAGTTACCGCACCTTGCCGGACCGTTAAAGCAGGCAGGTCTGAGTCGTCTAAACATCAGTTTAGATAGCCTAAAGCCAGATCGTTTCAAGCAGTTAACGCGCACCGGTGATTTGCAAACGGTTATTGATGGCATTATGCAGGCCAAGGCCGAGGGTTTTTCGGATATTAAGATTAACTGTGTGATGCTAAAAGGGCGTAATGATGATGAGATTTTAGATCTTATTGCTTTTATTCGTCAGCATCATTTAAGTATCAGTTTCATTGAAGAAATGCCATTAGGTGAAATACAAGAGCATGACCGAGCGCTGACCTTTATGAGCAGTGCTGAAATACGGGATGTGATCTGCGAGCAGTACGGTTTGAGCGCAAGCGAAGATGAAACAGGTGGCCCTAGCCGGTATTGGCAGTTTTCAGATGGTCACCCTAGCCGTGTCGGCTTTATCTCTCCCCATAGCCATAATTTTTGTAGCACTTGCAATCGTGTAAGAATTACCGCTCAAGGCAAATTACTACTATGCTTAGGCAATGAACACAGTGTTGATTTAAAAGCCGTAGTAAGAGCACACCCAAGAGAGTTAGAACCCATAAAACAGGCGATCATTAAAGCCATGGACTTAAAACCCGAACGTCATCATTTTGACTTAGGGGAAGAGGTTCAGATCTTACGTTTTATGAATAGCACAGGGGGCTAGCATCCTTGTGAACCTGGTTCTAAATGGAATTGACCAACCGATAAGATGAAGCCAATGAGCAGCTTGTTTCATAATTTTTTGGGCAACAGCCCAATTTGGTATAAAAAATCCATCATCGCTTTTTTAGTGATCAACCCGTTACTTGTGATGATCCCAGACGTGGGTTACACCATTGCAGGCTGGGCATTAATCGTCGAGTTTATTTTTACCCTCGCACTTGCTCTAAAGTGTTACCCACTGCAGCCTGGCGGCTTACTGGTTCTTGAAGCCGTGGTACTCGGGCTGACTAGCCCTAACGCCGTTAAGACCGAGATCATGTCTAACTTTGAAGTGATCTTGCTTCTGATGTTCATGGTGGCCGGTATCTACTTCATGAAAGGCCTGTTGCTGTTCATTTTTACAAAACTCTTGCTTAAAGTGCGATCTAAAATCGCCTTATCCTTGACCTTTAGCATCATGGCCGCGGCGCTATCAGCGTTCTTAGACGCCCTTACCGTCACCGCGGTCATTATTGCGGTGGGTGTTGGCTTTTTTAGTGTTTATCACAAGGTGGCATCTGGCCGACAGTATCATCATTTTGATCATGACCACGGTAACGATGAGTCAGTACAAGAACATATGCGTGAAGATTTAGAGTCTTTTCGTGGTTTTTTACGTAGCCTATTGATGCATGGCGCGGTGGGAACCGCTTTGGGTGGGGTGGCCACCTTGGTGGGTGAGCCTCAGAATTTATTAATAGCCGAAAAGATTGGCTGGGATTTTATTACTTTCTTTATGCATGTGGCCCCTGTATCGGTACCGGTTTTCTTTGCAGGCCTTGCGACGGTGGTGATTGTTGAGAAATTTAAGTTATTTGGCTACGGCGATAAGCTGCCTGAGATTGTTTATAACATTCTTAAAGAATACGACGAGCATGAAACGAAAAAGCGCACCAAGGCACAGGTGACGCAATTATGGATTCAGGGCATCGCTGCTGTTTTTTTAGTTTTTGCTCTAGCATTTCACTTAGCCCCCGTAGGCTTGATTGGCTTGACCATTATTGTCCTGCAGACAGCCTTAAATGGCATTACCGAGGAGCACCAAATTGGCCATGCATTTGAAGAAGCATTGCCATTTACCTCTTTGTTAGTTGTGTTTTTTGCTGTGGTGGCGGTGATTCATGACCAGCACCTATTCACCCCTATTATTGACTGGGTGTTTGCGCAAAGTGTTCAAGCGCAGCCATTGATCATGTTTTTTGCCAATGGTGCCTTGTCCGTGATCAGCGATAATGTCTTTGTGGCCACCGTGTATATTAATGAAGTGAAAGCTGCTTATGACGCTGGCAGCATCACGAAAGAGCACTTTGAGTTACTGGCTGTGGCCGTGAATACCGGGACTAACTTGCCAAGTGTGGCAACGCCAAATGGTCAGGCTGCATTCTTGTTCCTCTTAACATCTGCCATCGCACCGTTAATTCGCTTGTCTTACGGCAAGATGGTGGTCATGGCATTCCCGTATACGGTTGTGCTCACTTTGGTAGGGGCTTTGTGTGTGGCGTCACTTTAGTCCAAACCTAATCCTATGAAGGGGCTGTTATAGCCCCTTTTTTATGTCTCGTATTTGTCATGTCTTAATCAGGGTTAACCGTTATAATGGCGTTTGCACATTTTCGTTCGCAGTATTAAAGGGCAAGTACCATGTTAAGTTATCGTCACGGTTTTCACGCAGGCAATCATGCGGATGTGCTTAAACATTGGGTGTGCGTATTAACCGCTCAATACATGGCGAAAAAAGATAAACCCTTCTTTTACATTGATACTCACAGTGCAGCGGGTATTTATAGCCTAACGGATCAATTGGCGAAAAAGACCAATGAGGCCGAAGCCGGTATTCAAACCATTTGGGATGATAATGTGCCTGCTGTGTTTAAGGATTACATGGGGGTGATCAATCAGCTTAACCCAGGTGAGCGCCTTAAGCTTTATCCTGGCAGCCCATGGTTTGTGCGCCAGTTTTTACGCCCTAATGACAAAGTTCGTTTATTTGAGCTGCACCCTCAAGATTTTCAGCTGCTGCGCAAAAATTTCAGCGGTGACAAGATCGTTGCCATGGAAAAACAAGACGGCTTTGCCGGACTTAAAGCTTTATTACCTCCGCCCACTAAGCGTGCAATGGTAGTGATTGATCCGCCATATGAACAAGCAAAAGAATATCAGCACGTGGTTGCGGCGATGGAGTCAGCTTTAAAACGCTTTCCTCAAGGTGTGTATGCCATTTGGTACCCGTTGATTAATCGTAATGACAAGCAAAAAATGAGCGAAACCATGGCCCGCAAATTGAAAAACCTTAAACCTAAGAGTGTCCTAGATGTTCGTTTTTGGGTGTCTGGCGAAAAAGAAGAGCAGGGGATGTATGGCAGCGGTATGGTGATTATGAATCCACCATGGAATTTAGAGCAGCAATTAAATGAAGGCCTACCTTACTTAGTTGAGAAAATGGGGATCACTGAGAACGCAGGATTTTCAGTGGAATATATTGAAAATAACTAGGTTATTCGTTATCTCGATTTCGCCAACGGTGGAATCGAGAGTGCATGTTTTTACCCAGATGCTGGCTGTAATCCTCAAAGCAATCCACGCCAAACAAAATTACCACAACCACAAATGACAGCTTAAATGCGCTGGCCAGTTCCCCGATACCAATGCAGACTCCAACCGCGGCCAAAGCCCATATGGTCGCTGCGCTGGTTACCCCGTAAACACTGCGTCCTTTGCTGAGCATGACGCCAGCCCCAAGAAAACCAATCCCAGTTATGACTTGGCCAATGATCCGAGATGGGTCCGTCATATTGGCATTGATGGATACATGGGTTGAACAGGCAATAAAGACGTAGGTGCCCAGAATAATCAAGGCAGAGGTGCGAATGCCGGCAGGTTTGCCGCGGATTTGACGCTCCAATCCAATGATGGTGCCACAGAGTAAGGCCATAAAAATAGAGGGCCAATCAAAAGGGGTGATGTCGAGTAAAAATTGAGTATCCATACACTATTAAATATAGTGCAGGATACGGTACTTGCTAGGCTTAATTGAGCCTAGCTTGCAGTTTTAGCTTATTCGTAAGTGCAAAGGTAAGCGCTGTCTACGGCTACTTTAACACCGAATTTCACGTTGGCTTCAACGATGAAAGATTCGCCTTGGTTAAAGGTTTTCCACTCTTCAGTTCCTGGGAATTGAATCGTCAGTGCACCGGTTACCACGGTCATGGTTTCTTTTTGGCTTGTACCGAACTCGTACTCACCAGCCGCCATAACACCGACAGTCGCTGGAAGTGTCTCAGTTTTGTAAGCAATGGATTTTACTTTACCATCGAAATATTCATTTACATCAAACATGGTGATCCCTTAGATGTGGTTAAAAAATGGGGGCCGATTCTAGCACTGGCTACTGAGCGGGCATAGTGTCATTTATTCATGTTGTCATGTGATTGTTTAATGAACAGCGGGTTGGCGTAATTAAATAGTAAAAACCCCCCAAGCCCACCTCAAATTGCTTTAAAATACCCCGCTCAACACGACATTTGGCTTATAGGTTTTCCCTGTTGCAATTAACTGATCAACAATTAGACATCATTGCCCATGAGCAAGGCCACGCCAAGGTCATCGCCGTGGCGGGTGCGGGTAAAACCAGCACCTTGGCGCTGTTCATTCGTAAGCGTTTAGAAGCCGGCCAAAACCCTAAGCGCCTGCTGGTCATCATGTACAACAAGTCTGCACAGTTGGATTTCTCGCAAAAACTGCGCTCGGTTATGCAAGGGCCGTTGCCTCAAGTACGCACCTTTCATTCATTGGCGTTAAAAATATACCAAGGTCTGGTGCATCAAGGTGCATTACCGCCTTTTCAAGAAAAGCTCATATCGCAAACTGAGCAAGAACTCATTCTTTGGCGGTTGATGCAGCAACATGCTAATAAAACCCTTGCGCAGGAAATTCTGAACGATAAAAAAAAATGGCTTGACCCCATGATGTCGTTTATGGAACAGGTTAAGTCTTGCTTAGATCCGGCTAGGGCGGTGTTTAATGCATCTGGCTTACCTAAGCAATGTGGATTTTTTGTACAGGTGTTTGAAGCATTCGAAGATTGGCGCAAACAACAAGGGCGCATTGGTTATGC
>Ga0209712_10001561_pt1 | contig 19468 bp, 24 predicted proteins | sample ArcOceMetagenome_FD_187443 | JGI IMG/M metagenome (GOLD analysis project Ga0209712, IMG submission 187443) | Marine eukaryotic phytoplankton communities from Arctic Ocean - Arctic Ocean - Greenland ARC118M Metagenome (SPAdes) (version 2) | ecosystem: Environmental > Aquatic > Marine > Oceanic...
AAAACGTCAACCATGCCGTTGTCATTCATACACAGGATGATTCAATTCATGTTGCATGCGGAGTGCTTTCCAAGAGCACGAAGTCTGCCAAGTCCTGTCCCAAGAAGAAGAAGAAGAAGAAGAAGACTATGACGCTCGGAACTTGCCTTGATGTCTATCCCGGTTACACTGGTGGAGATATCAATGTTGCTGGAAAGGTCAACAAGGTTACTTTCAACGGCACTGATTAGAAGTTTAAATTCGATACGAAGAGCGCAGATGCCAATTGTCCTCCTGATACGTGCGGAATCCACATTCATACCGGTACTACGTGCACAGAATCTGGAGGTCATTATTGGGATACCACAGATGATGCTCCAGATCCTTGGACAGGTGCGATTTAGGAGAGTAGCTAACTCCGATGATGTGTGTACCTTAGCTAAGACAATGACTTGCTAAACCCTGCTACCTTGTCTGCAGCCCATGTTGCTCATGAGATAACTGCAATTCTTCGCACCATCTTCATACGCAGACGAAAGACGAGGAATTCAGTAAAAGATGGGAGCTTTGGATGATGTGATTTGTTCAAAGGAAAGCTCGATATTGTTGAACAGCAGCTTTTGCTTTGGATCAAGCATTATAAACAATAGGATTGTGAATCATTGGTTTCGTGATTCCTAGTATTCTCTCATATCCTCAATCATTGCAACAAATTGTTTTACGGAAATAATTCGCCTCAGCCGATTGCTATAATAGAAATAATAAGAAGAAAGTACACACGACTGCACCACACGGTGGTACAATGAGGGGAGAGGGAGCAAAGTGCAAAATATTATTATGAAAATAAACTGTATTATTTACTACGTGTACACGTCAGAAAACGTTGGGCATTGGTTATTTCATTTGTAAGGTGTTGTGACTGGAATTGAAGCAGTATTAAATACTGTGCTGCAGACCTGCAGAGAAATAGTATAACAGCAGACATGGTATATTTTCTCGAGATTGTGCATCGTGGTAAGAATACAGAATGTTTTCCTTACACAAAGCAAGGGCCGTGCCATTGTATTGTAGTAATTAGTGTTGTACGGCTGAAAACGGATGTGTACATTGCCAAGCGCATCCAACATCTTGCATCCCTTTGCTCTGAAAGAATAATTCTGCAGACCCCTCCTACAATTATTAGTAGTACATATAAAATATAAAAGTAGTTGTATCGCACCGCAGTGCAAGTCTTATTTGTAGTACCTATTGTACCAATCAGAGATACAAATGGTCTTCATTTATTAGTTATTCGATAGCTTTGCAGTGGCACGATAAAGCCGCAACGGCAACTTTGGTTAATCCATAGTAAATCTTTGAGTGAGTGAGTTAGTTTGTAAGTGATGATGCATACCTAGATATGATTGTTGGCATTTTGGACGGTCTTAATAATCACGTCTTGGTCAATGGTGGCGACCTTCCAGGTGATGCTCTTCATACAAACTCTATTGCTGTGGGCGACTTGAATTATGATCGATACCTAGACATTCCTCTTGCTGGCAATCTGGGCAGAGCAAATTTCACTACTGAATACCTTTCATGTTATGTCCTACAAAAATCTTTGAGTTGGTATTAACTTGGTCTTAATAATGAGAGGGCGGGATTAGTCTACATGGATGTTCGCCTCCATGTTTGTGAGTGCAGAGGTCCCGTTGGTCACAAACTTCTCGGCGCATTCAAAAATCTTCATCTCCATGGACGGTTCTCTACAACGCAGATTGAACAAGCGTGGGTGTATTCACCAGATCACTACCCTGGATATATCAAAACCTTGCTATGCAGCTTACCACTGTCAGCTAGAAGTAGGTATGTATCAGATAGTACAACAACAAATTCTATGGTGCATTGGGAAATGATAATTTACAATAATCTTCATGTGAACATGGTCTACAATGGTCTTCGGAATGTCTAAAGCCAGCTCTACCTTCTTTGGGGGAGATGACAGGAATTCGAGAAGAATGAAAGCCATTGCTGTAATTGCCTCTACCTTTCACAATGCATTTGCCTATGGATGGATGTTTCAGTCATTGTGCCCTCAGGATGTTCTTTCTCCAAGTGCTGCCCTAGACTATCCAGAAATGCTAGCGGTTGATTTATGTGACAGATATGGTACTTTGTTTGGAATTCGCAAAGATTGCCTAGATTTGATAGGCAGCCGGGAACGTGCTTCTTACTCCAATAGTGAAATCATCTTGCATGCATTTCAAAGAACGCTTTTCAAAAACTGAGCTTGAGCACGCCCTTCTCAGTGGTCCTAACAAGCAATTGAACTTATGTTTACAAATTGAATAAGACTTTGCAAATTGTTTCCAGGTAGTAAAGAAGAAGAAGGATTTGAATCTGTTATTATGAATCGGGCTGAAGAGGTCTCCTCCTTTGACATCAGGGAAATGGTAAATGATTTTGTTGTCAAGCTTTCGACTTGAATTTCTAGGCCAGACTACGAGTGATATCATAGCCCTGCCATTCAAAGTGACAGCATGTTTTGAATCGAAAGCTGCAAAACAGACAGAACCACGAGACGATTCTGTATCTCCTCTCATCGTTTGCTATCTTTGTAGTGTAAATGATACAATCAGTGCACACTTTGAACCTAGTGCTGATACAGTGTCTTCAATTGCTAAACATTTTCCATCATCTCTCTGCTAGATCGTGTTCAGATATCCAATCTGTTAAAGAAAAATGCCGGTGATAGTGGTTGGCGAGTGGGAGATCGTGTCACAGAAAACTGAGGACATTGCTTTGATAAGTAGATGTTATGTATTCTTTATGGATGTGGATTAGTTATGTTTGCCAACGAGGTCTGCTTGAGTTCTGATTTGCAGCCAGTTGTGAAGAAGATATTGCGTACTCTTTGTCTTTATGTCAGTTGGTGGGTGTGGATTATTTTGTTGGTCAGTTCAGTTGCAGTTCAGGATCATTGGCAGAAGATCTGCTGCAAGGTGATGTTTCTTTGGTGGTGGGTGATTTAGGTGGTAGATGTTTGATTGGGATCAGCATGATCGGTTTGTGCAGTTACAGCGTTGCACAAATATCTCCGTGACATTAGAGAGTTTCCATCTGAAACCAATCTCTTCTAGACGTTCTATCTGATCTTGAGTGAGATATCTGGATGGCGTCTGCCCTTGCTGTATCTTGTTGTAGGCGCATCTCATGTCACTGCACCAATTCCCCAATGAAGGATCCGCCGAGTACTTAAAAGGAACATCACAATGCCCAAACTCGCTCATGAACGCTTCAAGATCACGACAGCGTTGCACAAATATCTCCGTGACATTAGCGAGTTTCCATTTAAAACCAATCTCTTCTGGACGCTCTATCCGATCTTGAGTGAGATTTCTATGTGGCGTCTATCCTTGCTGTATACGGTTGTAGGAGTATCTCATGGTACTGCACCATTGCCCCAATGAAGGAATCACCGAGTACTTACAGCTAATATTACAATGCCCAAACTCATCTATGAAATCAATGAGCTGCTTGCATCGTCCTTCAAAACTTTCGGTTATTGCTGCTGTACCCTTCTTCCTGCTCCTGTCGAAGGAAGAATCTTCAGCATTCCTTTTCCTTGTGACCGTAACTCTTCTCGCTGTGCTGTTATCAATGTCCTTTGACCTTATCGCCGCACTGCTGTCTTGATTGGTCATCACTTGAAAGCCTCTGGGATCATCGTGACATAGGTACTCTTCTTTTTATAGTACTCGTACTTGACGAGTTTGCACCTACTTCATCGGCGGTGCCTGTGCCCGTCTTGGTCTTTATGGCGCATCTCTCACTGTCCGTCGCCTCAGCTTTTGCCTGATTCGGATGCGTAACTGTCCTCAAGACCATCGACATCTATTGTTGTGGAAAAATAAACATGCAGTGTTAGTACTAGTAGAAGACATTCAAGAGCTTCAAGCTAACGAGACACTCAGCATCACTGAAATCCAATCACAATCACAATCACTTCTCAACATATCTAGTAAGTAATTATCTTTCCTCAAGCCTCTCTTTGTAGTTATCCTAGCCCTACACGTGGGGTACTCGGCGCCACATTTCCGAATGCTTTCTTTGACACAACCGCCGCAGAATCGGTGAAGGCATTCGGGTATGACATGTGGATCGGAGAAGGTATCGAGACATATTCAATATGGAACACTCAAAGTTGTTGTCAACTAAAGATGTGAGTGTAGATAAAGCCAACTTGAGGTGATCATTACTTACATCAGCGTACATTGCAGGGCAAGTCCCTATTGTATTAAATGTGTGCGTTCCATACATATTCCTGCTGGGTCGGATAGTACAGTGATGTCGTCTATTATTCTGCGGCCCTATGTTTTATTATAATATTAGGTACAGTAACTTGACACCAGCAATGTATCCTGGATATCTCCTCACTTCGCCACTCCTCGACAATTGATAAGGCAAATCGGAAGCAGCAGTAGAACTATCTCATCACACTCTCTACGCCACTGTCAGCAATGACAATCCATTAGAAACCGACTTCACATTCAAAAAAACATACAAGCATCCCATGACATATGATTATGATAAATCCTCACACAAATAGAACGACGACAGCAACATGTTTTCACGTTTTATTCATTCATCCATCTCCTATCGTCCATCTTTACTGAATTATACCGTACTTGCAGTAAACTTATGATAATGCTAAATCCAAATTGAAACAATGGTCAGTCATCATTCATCATCTTCTAATTCACGGATGATATCATCAACAGTCCCATCTTGAATAAAGTCTTTGATAATATTGAATTGTTCCATCGTCAATGAAAGACCCTTTTTCCCAGGCAACATTTTCCCGTTTTTTTCATAAAATTCTCGAATATCTAATCTTACATTCCCTCGCCATTTGCAAACTGTGAATCGCCGATCGGGTGCCAAGTCAAAGTATGTTTCGCCTTGATCGTTTGTTTTGAGTGTTGGAACACCATGAATGCTGGCGTCTTCGTTTTCATGTTCGTCATCATTTGACTGGTAGAGCTGTGTCTTATGGAAATTATGGAAATAGCGACGGCTCTCTTTCAAAGTGGAGAAGGGTGATAACGACGACGCCCTCCTGGCGGTGATGATGCTTCTTCTTCTTTTGCTGCTGGTGATGATAGTACTGGTGAGGGTGCTGCTGCTGCTGCTGCTAGTACTGGTGAGGGTGATAGGACAGAAAACCTGGAATCCTTCAGCTAGAAAGATCAGCTTCAGATGAGTGGCAATGATTAAGAATTTGATACCATTTGATCCAATCATGCTTATATCTTCTGATGTGTGATCTTTCAGTACTCTTCACTCTTCAGTCTTCGTACTGCCACTGATGCCTGAGGCCTTCCGAGACTGAAGATCTCAACTTGAACTGTGGCCCTGTGGCCCTGTTGCCCTGTGGCCTTATTCCGCGTTTTAACCGTTGTTAAACGTTTCTACCCCTGTACACTACTCCCGTCCAGAGTATATTACTGTCCAAAAAAGAGAGTAAAATCCACATAATCTCCACAAGATTGTTTACAATACCAATGCATTACACAAAATAATTGTTCGCATAGACTTGGTATTGAAACTAACTTCGGAATGCATACAGGACATGTGGATCTACAATTGACTTGTAGCCAGGCATACTTATGGTGACGTATTTGACACTGTACCACTGCCGGGGTACAAATGTGTGAGAATCATCAATCATCATCATCATCTCTTGTTGGCGGGACTATTGAAGACTTTGGGAATAATTTAGAAAGTCGTCAATTTGAATGTTTTAGTCATTATTTTTGAATTTCTGTCGCAAAATGAAAATTGAAAATAATTAGTTAAAAAACGGTCAAAATAAAAGAAAGGGGTTCTGTACCGGTACCAGGCCAAGGCCGCACCAGACGGTGAGGAGGTTATGGTTATCCATTCTTATCATAAGAACAGTACAATTGATATTTTCAAATTTGAGGAAGTGCAACAGCAAAGAATCAAGCACATATAGCATCATGTCAGCAGGGATAATGGATCTACTCGGACTGCGTTTAAATGCCACGAAAGAAGACGAAATGAATGCAACTGCTAAAGACAAAGACAAAACCGTTGGAAAGGACGAAGACGAGTTCGTTCTGCCTTCATCCAATGCTGAAGAGGAAGAATTGGAGTTGAATCAACAGCAAGACGACGAGGTACGAAAACATTCGCTAAGGAATAGTGTCATAGGCTGCCGATTCCTTCTTGCAGCATACATCTGGCTCCGCATAGTCATTGAACCCACTAGTACATGGAATCATTTCAAATGGTATCATCCCATTGCAGGTATCCCAACAAGCGCTATCATTGTGATTTGGAAATACCTTGAATTCCAATATTACAGGAAATACAGTCCCAAAGGGAGACTCTGCAGAATCAGATTATATCTAGGACCATTATTTTCATTCCTATGCTCGTTGCTACTTTTTGCGGGTGGACTTGGCGAAGATAGTGATTTGTCTGGTTTTTGGATTTTAGGATATTTCTGTCTTGTGGGAATCAATCTTTTGGAGGGAGCTATAGCATCAGTTCAGGCATGTACCAGAATATGCTGCGAGGACGGCATCAAGAATTTCCTCGGGAACACGGCCCCTCCGATCCTTCAGGCGTTGGGATTCTTCTTTTTTGGATTCCTGGCAAACGATGTCAACAGCAGAACTCTTGTTGCGCTTTCTGGTTTATTTTTCGTGTGGGAGGGAATTGTGCTAGTTGGTTTTGACAAACTTGAGATGCTTGTGTCCTGTCATGCATTCTTTAAGGTCTTCACGGCGTTTTCGTTCTGGGGCACCTCTGGAACCTATAACATGTATGTTCGTGAAGGTTGCTTGGATTGTGGAATCTTTGTTCCGATTTCCATTTTATTATCATGCTTCGCCTTTGATGCTCAAAGGATAGTAGCAAGTGCAAGCAGTCGAACTATCAAGGTAATGGCTGTTACTCTCGTTTGCATTTTACCCGTTGCTTACACCATCGCAACATCTGAAGTGTTCTTTGAGACGTCAAACAACGAAAGCTATTTGTTGCTAGCGGTGTCAAGTTTACTCTTGCTGCTGTCATTTGGTACATGGCTTAGGACAAGTTGGAGACGAGCTGGCGAACCTGATTGTAAAACCGCAATGAAGGCTATTTGCGTTACAGTCGAGTCAATGGCCAAGCTTCTTTGGTCTTGCATCAAGTGCACTTACATGGATGATAAAAAGAAGAGAAGGCCATCTATTGATAGCGTCGATGACACTGATGAAGCAACGTTGAAAGACTCCATCTTCGTCCCGTATGGCGATTTCTTCAACTTCGTAGCATGCGCGCTTCTTTTCGTTCTCAGTATCAAAGTAAATGCAGTTCCAGAAGAGGACCTGTCAGATGAAAGCGTCTCCATACTTATGGTCTTCAGTGCTGCAGTTGGAATTTCCTATTTCATGCATGCCATTTGTTGGATCAAAGTCCAATTCTTTCTCAGTGAAAATAAAGATGCACACCCCGCACCAAAATATAATTTGGCTGAGGATACGTACACACTTATGATGTATGCCCAGAACTTCAGTGCGACGTGGTTCCTATCCATGGCTGTGTTTGTTGTCCAAAGTGTGCTGATAGGAATGATTATATTTGCCCAGTGGGGCCAGCATAATAAGGCCGATGTGTTTCTAGATGTACCATTGAATGTCACGCTAACGACACGCATCGGTCAAGTAGCCGGGATGTTGATTATACTTTTCTACCAAAATGATTACTGGGTTGCTTCAACGTTGCTAGAGATCAGGTTCTTGGGCAAAGCCATAAAAATTAAGGATATAAAGGGCGACGGAGAGAAGAAGGGACTGCTGAGAGGCTTTCTTATGTCTGAAAGCAGTCGTGACATTGAGGCAAACAGAATTATGAACTCAAGTAGGAGGTTAGCAATTTTGTTTCCTAGCACCATCCGCTTCTTTCAGAGCGTGGGTGTTCTTGTGGCTTCCACGGTACTCATTCTACAAAGCGAAAATATCATAGACTTGGTCAAAGACTACACGGCAGTCTTTTTCATTTCAGAGATTGACGATGTTGTATTTCAGCTTGCTTCTCAAGGATACCTCGGTGGTTTGTTGAAGAAGGATGCCGAAGATGCAAAAGATACCTGTGTACCTGATGTCAAAGAACATCCTTTCCGCACATTTGGATTCTTGACGATGTTCAGCTTGATGTTTACATCATGGATCTTTGTAACAAATAACCAGCGATTTGGTTTCTTTTTCAAACAAGCCCACGAAGAATGTTTCGAAAAAGTTGGCTGGAAGCGAATTGAATCTCTAGCTTTAGATTATCAAAATGGCGAATGCAACACTGGTTTAAATTATGCGGAGTGTAATTTCGATGGAGGTGATTGTCTTCCTCAAAATCTCGTTAGGGAAATGAGCGTCACTAAAACACATCCGGACTGCCTTGTCACATGGAAGTCATACATAGGTGAGTAATATATTGCATTCGAATGCCTGATACTTTCTTTTGAGAAATTTTGAGATATTCTTCTGACGTCAATTGATTGCTGATATTTAAAAAAACTTAAAGGCAACGGTAGATGCGACGGTGGGGATTATAACAGTTTTAGCTGTGGCTGGGATGACGGGGATTGTGATGATTTCAATACAAAGTATAATGGCACATGCTCCGTGGCGAACCCTTCGTGGGTCGGAGATACTATTTGTGACCAAAATGATATTGTAGATATATTTGGCGATGATTGCGAAGATGATGGTGGCGATTGTGTTCAGAAGTGCAGTAAAATTCCTTTTGCACCCTGCAAAAAAGATGGCGAAGATTGATGTTCTCAATTCTTTTGGAAGCTGTATGACTCTTGATGGAACCTTTTAGGTATTTGACTGACTCTTCGAAATTACACACATTACACTACCACACAATTATACTAAGCCACAGAATTATTTTCGTTTTGCGTAGATCACAAAGTTCTTTGGTTCTTGTTGCTATTATGTGTTGCAGCGGCGTTCCAATATTATCAATAGTTTTGGAAGCTGTATGACTCTTGATGGAACCTTTTAGGTATTTGACTGACTCTTCGAAATTACACACATTACACTACCACACAATTATACTAAGCCACAGAATTATTTTCGTTTTGCGTAGATCACAAAGTTCTTTGGTTCTTGTTGCTATTATGTGTTGCAGCGGCGTTCCAATATTATCAATAGTAGTTCCATTGCGTTTACTAGAACCATCGGTCTGATTAAAAATACTGTAGTAGTACTTAATTTAAAAACAGCATTTTGAAATTATATTGTAAATATTTTCTCAAATTCTAACTGACCACCAATTCTAGGCTTGTTTTGGGAGGGTGGACAGTTACGAAATAGGTGGTCAAGTCTTTTTGAAGGTCTACTGTACTTGTACTTGTACATACAGAGGATCCTTTCGCGAGATGCAATTTTTTTATATTTGATGAGAAGAATCAAGCGTTTGTTTGGCGAGAATGCAATCCTGGTTGAATAATGAGCTAAATAGGCCTTTTCTACCATCACACATCTATCTTGAAAATCATCATCTCTCGGAAAATCTTTGGGGAAGAGTGGGTTGGTTTCAAAATAAAAGCAACATTATTTCGCTCTGAATCTGATCAAAAAGAATCAAAATGCTTCATCGCATTGCAAACAGGCTTGCAGCGAAGACTACACTGCATCCGCACCCGCGTCCCCTGTTAGTACTGTCAACCCCTCCTCAGAAGTATGGAGGAGGCGGAGGGGATATGACACGTATCGTGAAACAAGAAGCACGACCCTTCTCGTTCTTGAACACGACCCCTTTCTTGTATCCCGGTGCCCTTTGCTTCAAATCGCAGACGCGTGGGCTTTCTTCCCAACAGATGCCTCCTTTTATGAGTGGAAAACAAGAAGCGCCTGGTGAAGCGCTTGCTCAGTATAGCACGGATCTAACAGAAATGGCCATGGATGGGAAACTAGATCCTGTGATTGGCAGGCATGAAGAGATTCTGCGAACCCTACAGATACTGGCTAGAAGGACGAAGAATAATCCTTGTCTCATTGGCGAAGCAGGTGAGCGACTGCCATACTGCACACTGCATACTGTACATAATTGCTGTGTATCACTTTGACTTGTCATTCTCATTCACCAGAACTCTTTTAATCATGGTGTAGGCGTCGGTAAAACCGCGATTGCTGAAGGGTTGGCACAGCGAATTGCTTCTGGAAATGTTCCACAATCAATGAAAGACAAGAAAGTTATTTCCCTCGATATATCTGCCTTAATCTCAGGTGCAATGTTCAAAGGCCAATTTGAAGAACGGCTAAAAAGTGTTCTGGCAGACGTTGATGCTGGAAAAGGCAAGTATATTCTGTTCATTGATGAATTGCATACTATGATCGGTGCTGGAAAGTCCGAGGGAAGCATGGATATGGGCAATATGCTGAAACCTGCACTTGCACGGGGAGAGTTGCAGCTTTTGGGTGCAACCACACTTGATGAATATAGGATGCACGTAGAAAAGGACGCAGCATTGGCTCGCAGATTTCAGTCCGTATATGTTGCAGAACCAACTGTAGAGGATACAATCAGCATCCTTCGAGGATTGAAGCCGAGATATGAAATCCATCATGGCATTAGAGTAAAGGTGAGTTTTTAATTTCGTTATGGAACAATGTTGGAACCTTTTTATTCGACTACGCCACTCATATCATGCTGTTTGCGACCAGGACGAGGCGTTGATAGCTGCAGCAACACTTTCAGATAGATACATAGCCGACCGTAAACAACCGGATAAAAGTATTGACTTGATTGATGAAGCTTGTAGCAGGTTGCGTTTAGAACAAGAATCAAAGCCTGAAATTATCTGGAAGGTGGAACGAGACCTTCTCACAAAACAGATTGAAATGACGGCGCTTGCGAACGAAGACGACCAGAAGTCCATCGCAAGACGAAATCAGGTCGAAGGTGAGATCCACGAATTAAAGGAAAGATTGAGAGATCTAAACGTCATCTGGCAGGCAGAGAAGGAAGAATTAGAACGCGCCAAGACTATCCAAGAAAGGCTCGACAAGGCAAAGCGTGACTTGGAGCAGGCACGAATGCAAGGAGATTTCACTACTGCAGGACAATTACAGCACGGGACAATCCCACAACTTGAGCAAGAGATGCAAGATCTTGAGAATGTTAATAATGTTGATCAAACGAGGAAAAATTGCAAGATGCTGGCCGAGTATGTATCTGCGGACGCCGTTGCGACGTGCGTAGCACGCCATACTGGCATTCCCGTGTCAAAGATAACTGGCAGTGAATCGAAAAAACTCTTAGATATGGAAAAGAAACTTAGAGAGGTAAGAACTCCAAGTGGTTTATATTTTGCATTATTCATACACGTAACATGGAGTGATGATCCATGCTAACAATATTTTCGCTTGTATGTACGTGTGCGTGTAGAGTGTTGTTGGGCAGGATCACGCACTGGAAGCAGTTAGCAATTGTGTTCGCCTTGCAAGGACGCGCCTGCAGGCGCAAGATAGGACTCTCGGGAACTTTCTATTTTTAGGGTGAGAATGATGGGCTCAGATTAACCTTTTCTTGCATTGTCCTCACCTGGTCTCACACGATTGTTTCTTCTTTCTTTTTTCAGTCCAACAGGAGTGGGCAAAACAGGTATGTCGTATGCGTGTTTCGATGTTTGATCTACCGACATGCACATGTACTCAATAATTCTCTCTATTTTACTCTCTCTAACAACCACGCAATTATAAAATGTTAGAACTGTGCAAAGCTCTCGCGAAATTCATCTTTGATGATCCTAATGCAATGACAAGGATTGATATGTCTGAATACAGCGAGAAACACACAGTGTCTAGGCTCATAGGAGCACCACCGGGTAGGTAGAAAATGGGTACAGTAGTTTGAAGTTATTTTACTTGTCCTCTGCACAATTGGAATGAATTTGATCTAACCTTTCATCTATCATATGATACGACACGATACGATAGGTTACATTGGATACGAAGAGGGAGGCACACTGACAGAGTCGGTGAGAAGGAGGCCATACCAAATTCTCCTCCTCGATGAATTTGAAAAGGTACGCAACTGGCAATACATATAAGAACGAAAAGGAACAATAATCCGAGATGCTTGCATCCATCTATCCACGTCAAATATCACATTCAACTCACCCAATCTCATCTCTTGTACAAAGGGACATAAAGACGTATGGAACTTACTCCTTCAGCTCTTTGACGAAGGCCACCTCTCCGATTCCCACGGTCGAAAAGTAAACTTCCGCAATGTAATCGTGGTAATGACATCCAACATTGGTGCCCAAATAGTTGCAAACCTCCCCGATCATTACACCGGCGCCGAACCCGAAGTCACGAGTGCCATGATGGATATTGTCCGCAAGACCCTCAGTCCTGAACTTCTCAATCGAATCGATGAGAGTATCATTTTCCATCGGCTTCGTCGAGAACATATGGATATGATTGCTGATATTGGTCTGAAAGAAATAGCAGAGAGGCTTGATGCTTCACAGAGTATGACGTTGGATGTAAGCCTTGCTGCAAAAGATTGTCTTGCAGAAAAAGGGTATGACATTCGTTATGGTGCTCGTCCTTTGAAACGTGTTTTGGGGATTGATATTCTCAATCCTCTCAGCAGGTTAGTCTTGGATGGTGGAGTCGTGGAAGGTGACACAGTCCAAGTCCGTACGACAGGAGAAGCAGAAATAATGCGATTGGAGAAGAAGGATCTCTCTTGGGTTTCGAGCTCCAAGTATCCAGAAGATAAGAATTCCATTGTCATTCTAAGGAACCACGATGCGGAAAAGAGCGAGGAGGAGATTTGGGACGATAAGGATTTTTTGATGGAGGATGGTCTACATACACATCGCTGATCATGTCACGAGCTTATATTGGAAAAAGCTCTGCATGTTCTAATGACGAATATAAAACAATAGATTCAAACAAGCGGTTCAAAAAGCATTGATATAAATCCCTGGTTAAAACTAGACTAAATAGAATATATTATACCATGCTGTATATCAAAAGTTCAAAGCAAACTACGTATAGTACACGTATTTTGATACGTGCAGGTGTACTCGTACTTGTATTACTCCTGCAGCCAGGCCCATTCTTTCCATTCCATACCAATTTAAAGATTAAAGCTCATCATCACTGTCAATACTGGTACAACTCATACCGAAGAAGCCAGGAATGCCATCTCGATAGGTAATACTGGTACAACTCATACCGAAGAAGCCAGGAATGCCATTTCGATAGGTAATCTGCTTCCAGACATATTTGATAAGCGTATTCCGGAATTGAGGGCATACAAGGAAGAACACGGGGACTGCAATGTGCAGAAATCTCACAACAAACAACTCTACACGTGGATACAGAGTACTAGAAGTAACGGAAATCTGATAACCAACCAACGCGAAAAGATCGAATTCAAAAACTTGACGATGTGGGATTTATTTGGGATCAACGTGAGGCCAGCTTAGAGACGATATTAGTGCTCGATTTGCAGAATTGGTGAAATACAAGAAAGCCTACGGGAACTGTGAAGTTTCTAAAAAAATAACATTTCACTCTTACGGATGGGTGATTGACATCAGAAGGGCACATCGGAGAAAGTGTCAAGGGTTACCAACAAGTAACACGCCATTGGATGAGTGGGTCCAAAGGCTTAATGAATTGGGATTTGTATGGAGTAAGCCGAGTAACAAAGGACCTGTGGGGATCCTTGACGATTTGTCTGAAGTCAAAGAAGACTTTGATGTGGTGGAGAAGTCAGATGAAGAGTCCTCCTTTTGCTCTGATTCTGATGATGCTGATGATGAATTAGACTTTGAATAGTTATGATATTACAGTATGATCACGTCTTCTAACAGTTATACATTAAAATACTCGAGGACAGCTATGTAGTCCGTGCACCTGTCAGCCTCGACGAATTCTTTCCACTCCATTCCATTCCATTCCAATTCAAAGCTTAAAGCTCATCATCACTGTCACTATCCATAATATCTCTCTCTGGGAAAGCTCCAACTTCCAAGTTTTTCCCACGAATGAATCCACCGAATCCGGGTCCAGGAGCATCAAAGTATGTAATTCCAGTTTTGGTAGTTCCATCGGTTTTTCCAACTGGTTCATCAAAAATGATTCCAACCCAGTATCCTCCACTTCCCAATTCTGGCACTTCCCCCACGAATGCAACTTTACCCCGTCTATTTCCCGGACGTACTTCACACCTCATGTCCACTTCAATGCCGTTGACAGTCTCTTGATCAAATTCACAATCAGAAGCTAGTTTCTCTGCCTCCGCCTGATCCTGAGGCACTTCAGTTCTAAAAACTTTCCCATGCTCATCATATTCGAATCCTTTGGGCAACTCCAATCCAAGCTTTCCCTGTCTATTGGCATCAGCGAGTTCCCTGTGTTCCTTGGCATGTTTGGCAAGTGAAAAGTGTTCATCCTTGGCCTTCTGCTGCCTGGCCCAATCCCTTAAAGTGCCCTTTCGTGAATTATATTCCTCATCGGTCAATTGAAATTTCTTGACGAGTGAAGTATCTTCATATTGACCCCCTTTGGATCCACTGTGAGGGTCAATATCGACACAATGACATACCATCCCGTGCGCCAAGTTGTAATAGCCGAGCATCCGTCCCGAGTCCTGGTCTGGTGATATTTCCCATAGGACAGGGTATTGGTCGCCATGGCAGGATTTGAATTGGAGATGCTGGAAGTGAGGCGCAGTTCCAGTCTTTTGATAGATTTTATCCCGGAGTGAAGAGATGGTGGTATGTTTGTCGAATCGGATTTCAATGTGCTTTTGTTTGAGATTCGAATGGGAGAGATCGAGGACTAAGACTTCTTCTTGGATGTCTCTATAGGCTGATCCTGCTGTCACGAATCGTTGGAGGCACAAGAGATCTTCGTTCTTGATGCTCATTGTTGTTATTGATGTTGATGTGAATCGATTGAAATGTGAATCGATTGAATCGATTGATTACTGTATTGAATTGATTATGGTGGTACTTTTTTGTTCAATCGATCGTGTCGTATTTTCCTAAGGAGCCGTTGGTCGTTTCTTCATTTTGCATCAGTGTTTGAAAATTATAGTTACTAGAGGTTAAGAGCCCACTTGGATGATCCAATTCGACCGGTAAAAGTATCATACAATAACTGTAAACGGTAGGCACACTTCAATTTTATTTGATCCGGGTATTTGATTAGTTGTATGTTGTTGCTGTGTTTGTTCAAAAGAACTGTGCTTACTTTGTTACAATTTAAAAAGATGTAAAGTAACTGTACGACGTTGGCGTAATAAGTAATAACCTTCAGGACTATAGATGTCTAACTAGTGTTAGGTTAAGCTAATCATCCCCTTCTACAAGCCACAGAGTTAGTTGCCAGCATAGTAGCGACACTCTGACTTTATCGCTGAAGCTCAAGTCATTCTGACTCTACCTCTGCATCTTCCACAGATTCTGCATCTGACTCTACTCCGTCTACCTCTGCGTCTTCCACAGACTCTTCCTCATCTACCTCTGCATGTTCCACAGATGTGGGATTGGCGTCGATAAATTCTTCCCACGTGCCAAAACCTAATGATTCAAAACCATTCAAATCGCTCCCATATTGTGGCTGAATGATACGTCGCATAACAAATGATTCATCACCTTTCGCATTTTTCTTGTTTTTGAAAAAATCACGTATTGCCTTGACTAATTCCGCTGCATCCGTTGGCAGAGGAGGATATTCCTTTTTCGCAGCCACACCCGAAACAAGCAACTGATTGCCTTTCTTTCGTGACATGCCAATTTTTGGTTTTCCTGGACATTTTTCGCCTTCCACTTTGCAATTATTCATGTGATTTCTTGCATTCACCCATCCTTCAAATGTTTCGTTGCACTCTGTGTGAAGACAGGCATATATTTTTTCGCCTTGTTGCATCTTTGCAGCAGCAGATTGCTGCATTTTTGCGGCATCGGATGGTGGAGCACTCGTAGTATTAGTAGGTACGGCTTTGGTCGAGATTCTGCCGACGTTGTGTTCAATCAACAAACCTTGTTCAATGAGTTGTTTCCTGCGCTCTTTCCGGTTCAACGATGGCGGTTCATGCTTTGTAGCAGGCTTGGTCGCCTTCTTGGGGATACTAGCAATGTCTTTCTTTTCTTCTGCTGTTGGAGTTTTCTTTTTCTTTCCTTGACGTTGCCCTGCCATCTTATAAGTTTGGTCGTAGTGTAGTGTAGTGTAGTGTAGTGTAGTGTAGTGTAGTTTAGTTTGTAGTAGTCGCTTCAGTAGTTACAATCGAAATCAGTAGTCTACTTTCAACTGCCTGTTAATCAAGAATTTGGTGGGATGGAATTGTTGTGTTGGGAACTAACTTACTTACTGACTGTTGAACCAATGAACTGTTTCGTTCTCATATTCAATATCAATAGAAGAGAAGAAAAAATAGAAAAAGGGTGGATGTGATGCGACAGTCAGTCAGTTCATCCAAGCTTGGGGTGGAAAGGCCATATCAAGAGGACATAACCTATAAGACGGTTTGTACAAACTCGTCCTTGCCATTTTCTCAAAATACCCAAATGAAAAGCCAAAGTTCAAAGTTGAAAGTGGAGTCTATGAAAATACAAGTTCAAAGTACAGTGTGTATAAAAAGTAATCATTGGGCAAACAATCTTTTTTGACATATATTATAAACAACCTGGATTGTAAATTGTGAAATATGATAGTCAGCTTTGTGAATCGGACCTCCGCAAGGATTGCATGGACGAAAACACTGAATTGTGTGGCATACTCGTAGCATCTAAAGTTCTTCTTCCTGGGTCCACCACTGAATATGACGATGCAGACGTGGAGACGTGGACGATTCTTGGTTCCTTGAAAATACCCATCATCCCAGCGACATGCCTGAAGTCCAGCTGGAGGTAAGAATTCGACTTTGATGTCTTTCCTCTTGTTGTTGTTATCAATTGAAAATGCTGATGGTTGGATGGTGGGATGGTTGGATGGTTGGATGGTTGGATGGTTGGATGGTTGGATGGTTGGATGGTTGTTATTGATACCGGTACTATAGTACTTGTAGTAATTGTATTACATACCGGTACGGATGTTCATGACAGGCCACGTCATGGCTTTTCTTCATAGTGGCTTCAATATTTTGAAAATTCAAAGTCACAATGAGGTGAAGAGCTCACTTGGATTGGAACTTGGATCCAATACCGACCCCGGCAAAAGTACAGTGGTACCAGGTAACAACAGTAAACAGTAAACGGTAGGCACACTTCAATAAATTATTGTTACAGCTTGACGCTTCAAGTTGAAAAGTTGAAAGCTGGACCGTTGATTGAACCATCAGCCAGCCAGCCAGCCAGTATTCATTTATATAGCTTACTCATTTTGGTAACAATTTCAAGCCATTCTTGACCACTAATGGCTACCTTTCCTTCTCCGCCTTGGCCTACAATAGCTTCACCAGCCTGATGCTGATGTTCCAATGCTGCCGGAGTGAACTTCCTGGCAAACAAACATCCTTCTTCCCTCGCCAAACGAATCACTCTCCTCAATTCCTTAAACTTGTCGTTTCGATTGATCTCAAACGTTGCTGGATTCTTTGGATTCATGGTCCAATCGCAGTATGTCATTCTCTTTCTGCAAACTTCATTGTCCAAGGATGCCGATGCTGATTCACTTTCTTTATTTTCGTTTTCGTTATCATTGGCATTGCCTTCTGCTCCCTTATGTGTATTAGAATTAATACCATCATTGCCACTACTATTAATACCAGTACCAGTACCAGTACCGTCATCATTGCCATTTCCCAAAATACCCAATAGAGACATGACAGTCGGGAAATACATTTCATCACTGGCCTTGACCCTCCTGAAACACTGCCAGAGCGCCAACTGCAACCGATCTTTGCTATTGCTATTGTTATTGTTATTGTTAGTGCTACCAACACTATCGATACGAGTAACACTTTGAACTGCATCATCAATCAAACTCAAAATAGGCCATGCATGATGCCTCGTCAATAAGATCCATTGATCCGCTTTCCATACATGTGATTGTGCAATGGAGGGATCAATCGAATCCCATTGTAGTTGACGTGCGAATCCATTGTTGGGGGTGTTTCTTGCATTGACCCATGATTTGTTGGCATTGGCGCTGTTGTATGGATTGTCATTCAATGTTGACTTTGGTGTTGGTGTTGGTGTTGACTTTGATGTTTCCTGTTCATCCTCGTTGGAAAAGAGAGCTGATTCAAATTCTTGTTTCGTCACTACAGGAATACAGGATTCACTAATGAACATAAATCGATCCACGGTGGGCAGTGCCATGCCACTATTTGCACCAGCTAGAGCATCTGGCTGACCATGTCCATGTCCATGTCCATGTCCATGTCCATGTCCATGTCCATGTGTAACAACATATCTCTGAGAAGAATACGTGTCCCTGTATTCCTGCGCCTGCCTCGAATCTTTAATACCCTTGACAAGCGATAGGGCATTATCCCGATTCGTCCCAATGCGAAGCCCTTCATCTAATAAATCAATCATGGCCCTTGTAATTTCGACAGATCCCCATTCAGGTTTTCTGGAAAAGTATCTCGTGGGTGGAAGACATGATTGTACTTGATTATTGTTATTGTCAGTGTTGAGGTATGTATTGCGACTATAGCGTTCGTGGTATTGTTGCATATCGCGCAGGGATGGTTTGTGAACTAGTAGGCGTTGTTTGAGCCATGAGCTTTTGACTTTATCAGGGAATTTCGCATGACAAATGGCGCTCATCATGATATTCGAATTTGAATATTCATTGTCATTGTGATTTTGAAGGAATGTTCTCCATAGGTGTTCATGTGGCAAATCATCAATGGTGAGGAATAGGAGACATATGTGTCTCTGCTTCTGCTTTCTTTGTATGGGCAGAGGATGGTATTTGGGAATGGCCTGTACCAACCTCTTGAGATAAAAGTCTTCTTCTGCATCTGTCATGTGTCTTTTTCTAGGCGGGCCACCGTGTGAATGTGAATGTGAATGTGAATGTCCTCCATGTCGATCGTATGGAGCCCCTCCTCGTTGTTGTTGCGTGTAGGATCGATGTCCATGTCCACGACCACGACCCCTGCCGCGATGCCCTTGGTTGGATCGACTGGTACCGTTATTATAGTTGTTATGGTGGGAGTCATCGTTCCCTCTTCGATCCGGTCTTCTTTCACTATTGGTATTGGTATTGGTATTTGAATTTGCATCACCATCATTGTTGTTGTTGTTGTTGTTCTGCTGCTGAGCTCGAGATGCCGACTGCTGCAAAAATGCGAGCTGCTTCGAGAAATCCATTTCTTTATAATATCAAATAGCGGTAATTGATTACTGTAGTCTAGTCTAGTGTGCCTCTTGCTTGATTCGTTTTGGTTGGTTAGTTACTTGTAGTTAGTTAGTTAGTTAGTTAGTTAGTTAGTGTTTGTGCAGTTG
>Ga0209712_10001562_pt1 | contig 19456 bp, 16 predicted proteins | sample ArcOceMetagenome_FD_187443 | JGI IMG/M metagenome (GOLD analysis project Ga0209712, IMG submission 187443) | Marine eukaryotic phytoplankton communities from Arctic Ocean - Arctic Ocean - Greenland ARC118M Metagenome (SPAdes) (version 2) | ecosystem: Environmental > Aquatic > Marine > Oceanic...
TCAACACTATGCGTGTTAGTCGAAACTGCCATGAGTCTAGCCATTTTCTATTCTCATCACGCTTGTTTCTTAAACGTGAACTGGAGAATAAGGCTACGCGCAGTTTAATTAGGCAATAGGTCTGAGTGAAAAGCGCCGAGTTTTTCTTTATTTATTATTCACTATAATACGCGAATAAGTGAGAAAAACTAAGCGCTACAAGTTGTATGTTGAATCAAGCGCGCGATTTACGCGCTAATTTTTTCATGCTTACGCAGCATGCCATGTTTTTTCAGGTAAACCAGCAGTAGAGAGATGGCAGCAGGTGTGATGCCTGAAATACGAGACGCTTTACCTATCGTCTCAGGCCTTGCCTCAGTTAGCTTCGCTACAACTTCATTTGAAAGACCAGAAATTTTGCTGAAATCCATATCAACGGGCAATAACGTGTTTTCATGACGCTGAGTTTTTGCAATTTCGTCCATTTGACGGGCAATATAACCTGCGTATTTAATTTGAATTTCCACCTGCTCAGATGCGATGGGATCTTCAAGACCAGGGCCAACACTTTGAATTTCCATCAATTGACTGTAAGTCATTTCAGGTCGTCGGATCAATTCTTCCAAAGAATGTTCGCGACTTACAGGGTTCTTTAGCATAGTGTTTAGCTGAGGCGCAGCTGCGTGCTCAGGATGGATCCATTGACCGCGTAAACGCTGTAGCTCACTTTCTACCGCTTCCATCTTTTGGTTGAACTTGGCCCAACGGGCGTCATCAACAAGACCAATTTCTCGTCCCATTGCTGTTAAGCGACTGTCAGCGTTATCTTCGCGAAGAAGCAAACGGTATTCAGCTCGACTAGTAAACATACGATAGGGCTCTTTCGTTCCCATTGTTGCCAAGTCATCAATCAATACACCCATGTAAGCTTGATCACGACGCAACACGAGAGGATCTTTTTGCTGTACTTGAAGTGCGGCATTAGCACCAGCCACTAAACCTTGTGCTCCCGCTTCTTCATAACCCGTTGTGCCGTTGATTTGACCAGCGAAGAACAAACCTTCAATAAACTTAGTTTCGAGCGTTTGTTTTAAATCGCGAGGATCAAAAAAGTCATACTCTATCGCATAGCCAGGTCGGACAATATGTGCATTCTCAAAGCCTTTGATCGAGCGAACAAGGTTCATCTGTACGTCGAACGGCAAACTGGTTGAAATACCATTTGGATAGACTTCAATACTGTTTAACCCTTCAGGCTCAACAAATATTTGATGTGAAGATTTATCGGCAAATCGAGTGATCTTATCTTCAATACTAGGGCAGTACCGAGGGCCAATGCCTTCAATAACACCAGTGAACATAGGAGAACGATCCAACCCGCCGCGAATAATATCATGGGTTTTTTCGTTAGTATGCGTTATGTAACACGGGATCTGCGTTGGGTGCATGGTTCTGTCACCCATGAATGAAAACACCGGTGTTGGATCATCACCTGGCTGAGGTTGCATTACCGAGAAGTCGAGTGAACGTGCGTCTAGTCTAGCGGGTGTCCCGGTTTTAAGGCGATCGACTCGGAACGGAAGCGCACGTAGTCTGTCAGCAAGCGCTATAGACGGCGGATCGCCAGCACGACCACCTCGATAGTTTTCAAGACCAATGTGAATGGTGCCACCCAAAAATGTCCCAACCGTTAACACCACTGACTTGGCGCTAAATTTTAAGCCCATCTGGGTAACTACGCCGCAAACACGATCATTTTCAACAATGAGATCGTCTACGCTTTGTTGGAAAAGCGTGAGATTTTCTTGATTTTCAACAATGTCCCGTATGGCATTTTTATAAAGCGTTCTGTCAGCTTGGGCACGGGTAGCACGCACTGCTGGACCCTTTGAAGAGTTCAATGTTCTGAACTGAATACCGCCTTTGTCGATCGCCAATGCCATGGCGCCGCCCAGTGCGTCGATCTCTTTAACAAGATGACCCTTACCGATCCCACCGATGGCAGGATTACAGGACATCTGGCCGATCGTTTCAATATTGTGAGTGAGCAAAAGCGTATTGGCACCCATGCGAGCAGCTGCGAGCGCCGCCTCTGTACCTGCATGTCCACCACCAACGACGATGACATCAAATGCTTCTGCATAAAACATGGTTAAACCTCACTATTCACGGACGATAAGCCAACTAAAAACTATTTTTTAAAACAGAGAATGTTCAAAAAAGGGCGCGTATTTTATCTGACTTATTGGATAAAGAAAATGATTAAATTTTCCTCAAAACCTTTTGAGAGAAAAGGTGTGATCGTTTAATAAGATCTTAAGATCTCTTTTAGATCTGTTTATTTTTACTTTTATTAGGATCGTCGATTTCTGTGGGTAACCGATCAAAGCATCTAAAGATCATCAAGTTACGCGATCAATAACATTGGGAAACACCGATCCATAACCCTATCTGAATCTTGTGTATAAACACCCTTTTTATCCACATGCCGTTTTGTTTGAAAAGTTATTCTTTTTTCGATCAGAGCTTATACACAGTGGTTTGTAGGATCCTATCCACAGGCGTGATCAAGATGTGATCCAGCTGGGGATAAAATGTTTGCTAATTATGTATTGTGATCTAATGATCGCGATAGAACCTGCTCTATAGACCGATCACATTGTGGAGGAGATCTTTAATAAAACCTGTGACTAGATCCCGTGATCTCATTCTTCAACACATCTAAAACTTTGATTATTTTTAAAAGCAGCATAAATTTTTTCTGAGATATTTCGCTTTTTTCTTAATTTATACCAATTATCTATGCGGACTGGTATTACGTCATTCCTCGACCAAGAACAAGGAATGTTGATGCGAAAGCAATGCGCCAGTAAATAGGGTTGTATTGTATCTGTTAGGTTAGTCGTGTGGATTATTTAAGTGCAACACTGTGTTTATCAATACTTGTGAAGCTAACAACACTCTTTAGGTATCGTTTTTTGTAACGGCTGTCGACTAAATGCCATACAGGCATTTAATGAACGGAGAAACAGGGGCAGGGTCTATGAAATGCTGTAAGAGTAAGTATGAATGACAATAAACCAGGCGCTATTAACGCACCTGGTTAGGCTGATAGCGTGGCTGTGCCACAGAACCCTGCATGTCTTCTTGCTCTATGGTTAAGCCCTCACGGCGGCTAGGGCCTTGGAACCTCACTTTATATGTATCATACTCTTTAATAGACTCAAAGCAGTAGCGTCCTAACGCATTTTCAAGTTCTGCTAGGTTGTGATTAGTGATCAAAATACAGTTTTTCTTATTCACTAATCGCTGTCTTAACAAATTTCCAAACCAGCTTTGCGCATTCTTTTTAAGCGCAGATTCGTTAACACATACTTCATCTAATATGAGCAAATCTACATCAAGAAGCTCTTGATTTATTTCTCTGTAGCGTTGGCTAGCGTTGTCAGTTGCAGAGAAGTCGAATGAGAAATTTCGCATTTCAAGCAAGGTTGAAAGCTGACGATAAAGCACAGAGATTTCATATTGCTCAATGAGTTGGTGGGCAATTGCACCTGCAATATGTGATTTACCCCTACCGTAATCACCGTAGAAGATCATCATATGAGAACCGCTTTGTCGCCACGCGGGGTCGTCATGGGCCGCTATGAAAGATTGGGCAATAGAGACGGCTTCAATAACATCGTCGCTGTCTTCTACTAAATTGGCGAAGGTCCACTTTGGATTTAAATCAGAACGGCCATGAATAGCTTCTACGCGCGCCTTTTTACTGCGCTGCTGTAGTTGCGCTATTTCTTCATTAGCTTGTGCCTCATACTGCTTACGCAGCGTTTTGTAGTCGATATACTCACTATTGGGATCGACATCTTTTTTAAGTGCTCTCGCTAAATTAGCAATTTTGTCAGTTATACGATCCATAACGATTTAACTCTTCTTGGTTGCGGCATATTTTTCCACCAGCTTTTTCGCATTATCATCTGCTTCTATGCCCGCTGCAACTTTCACTTGTTGCGTTCCTACAACTTTTGTAGGCGCATAGCCTGAAGCAAGTCGCTTTCGCTTGATATTATTAGCGAATTTTTGAGTCCACTGGAACTCACTAAATACGGAACTAGGTCTGCCTAGCCAATAAGCGATAAATTCTCCGACCTCGTTTTCATCGAATGTCTTATCAATGATACCAAGCAGTGAGGCCATTTCTTCAAACAGTGCTTTGTTCGGTGTCCATGTCGCAGTCATTGCACTATGGCGTGTGTGCAGTTGTTCAAAGTCCGACTGTGGCTCGCTTAAAAGAGGGAGAAGTAGGGTTTTGCCATTAATGGTGTGCTCGAGGTCCAATTCAAGAGGGAGGGCAACTAAGCCAACTTGCTCAAGTTGTTTTACCAAGCTATTTATCTGACGACCCCGTTGAAAGGTATCGTCTTTATTGTCGCCATTAAGTAAGGCTAGAAGCTGCTTATAATCAATAGGTGCAGTCGATGTAGTGGTCTGATTTGCACCTACGCGAAGCCCAAGGAGATACAACACTCTGCAATCGTTGGAAAGCGGTGATTGCAAAACAGCGAGTTCCGCTTGGGTTAGGCTACTGGTCATTAAATAAAGTCCAAGTGACAGTGCGGCTATTAAGCATTTGCTAATTTTTCATCAAACCATTCTACAGCGGCATCTTCAGGAATTGGATGTTCTAGCACATCTATGTAAAGGGCGTCGTTAATCAGCTTACCGCCGCCATTTAGGATATGCTTCTCCATTTCTTTTGCACCAAAGCAAAACGTGTCATAACTGGTGTCGCCAAGACCGATCACATACGCATTGACTGCTTGCAGATCAGCGTTTTCAAGTTGTCTCGCAAATGGCTGAATATTATCGGGTAGTTCTCCGGCGCCATGGGTAGATGTACATACTATCCATGTTGAGGCTTTGTTAATATTCTCAAGGTCGGGCTCTGCGTGAATGGTATGGGTATATCCACGCTCATTAAGCTTTTCAGCAATGGCGTCAGCTACGTATTCTGCGGCACCTAACATAGTGCCCACAATAATTTCAAAATGCTTACTCATGAATATGTTACTTCTTTATTTACGATTAAAGATTCAGCGCAACTGGCGGCGTTTTATTTGCCGATACAGAACGATGAAAAAATCTTACCAAGCAGGTCGTCAGAGGTAAATTCACCGGTTATTTCACACAGTGCTTGATGCGCTAAACGAAGCTCTTCGGCTAATAATTCACCCGCCATCGCGTCATGAAGTTGTTGTTCACCAGTGCTTACGTAGCTGTAAGCTTGATCTAGCGCATCTATGTGGCGTCTTCGAGCAATAAATTGGCCTTCTGTTGTCGTATCGAACCCCATGGTTTTTGCTAGATGTGTTTTTAACGTATCTACGCCACTACCTTGCTTGGCTGACAAGTTAATAACAGATATTTCACCATGCTCAGTTGCCACTGTACTTTGCCCGATATCTAAGGTGCTTAGGTCGGCTTTGTTACGTACCACAGTCACGGGAATGCCCTGTGGAAGTCTCGCCATAAACTCAGGCCAAATCTCATAGGGATCGATAATACTGGTTGAGGTAGAGTCAACAACAAACAGCACATGGTCCGCTTCGTTGATGGCTTGCCAAGCTCGTTCAATGCCGATCTGTTCTACTTTATCGGGGCTTTCTCGTAGTCCAGCCGTATCGATAATATGTACCGGCATACCGTCAATGTGAATATGCTCTTTTAGTACATCTCTAGTGGTACCTGCAATGTCAGTAACGATAGCGCTGTCACGACCAGCAAGCGCGTTTAACAGACTGGATTTACCAGCGTTAGGTCGACCCGCAATCACCACCTGCATGCCTTCGCGTAACAATGTACCTTGCTTGGCTTGTTCTCGCACTTTGGTAAGGCTTTCCATAATAGCACTTAAATCACCTGACACTTTACCATCAGATAAGAAGTCGATTTCTTCTTCAGGAAAATCGATAGCCGCTTCCACATACATTCGCAGATGGACAATTTGGTCAGACAGCGTTTGAATCTGCGTGGAAAACTCACCCTGCAATGAACGTAAAGCGCTTTTGGCCGCTTGCTTTGAACTGGCGTCTATTAAATCGGCAATGGCCTCTGCTTGCGCAAGGTCTAACTTATCATTTAAAAAAGCCTGCTCACTAAACTCGCCTGGATTTGCGAGCCTAGCATGTCCTGTTGTAAGCACCGCATCTATCAACATGTCCATAACCACTTGGCCGCCGTGGCCTTGTAGTTCCAACACATCTTCGCCAGTAAACGAATTTGGGCCTTTAAAAAACAACGCTATGCCCTGGTCTATTACGCTTTTGTTTATATCAACAAATGGCGTATACGTGGCAAGTCGAGGTGTAAGTGTACAGGGCACCAGCGCCTCGGCAATAGCGCTAGCCTTTGGACCTGAAACACGAACAATGCCAACACCGCCTCGTCCTGGCGCCGTGGCTTGGGCGATAATAGTATCCGTTGAAAGGGTGAGTGATTCCATAATTAGTCGCGGAAGTTTTTAAATTGGAAAGGTTGACCTAAGTCTGATTCTTTTACCAACGCAATCGCTTGTTGAAGATCATCGCGTTTTTTTCCTGTAACACGAAGCTCTTCACCTTGAATTGCAGTTTGCACTTTAATTTTGGCGTCTTTAATCAGTTTTACAATCTTCTTTGCCATTGGCTGTTCAATACCTTCTTTAAAGGTAATGGTCTGGCGATAGGTTCTACCGTGGGCATCGTAAGGTTTTACATCCATAGATGACGTGTCGACATTGCGTTTGGACATAGCGGTTCTGAACATACTTTCCATTTGCTGAAGTTGGAATTCAGCTTCGGCTTTCATGACAACCGTTTTGTCTTTGTATTCAAAGCTCGCGTCGATACCGCGAAAGTCAAATCGTGTGGTTAGCTCTCGACTTGCGTTTTCAGTGGCGTTACGCACTTCTTCCATATTGATTTCTGAAACAATATCAAATGATGGCACAGTTTAATCCTCTCAATACAAAACAGCCCGCGTAGGCGGGCTGTATAATCAAATGCTCAACAGCTTATTTACTGCTGATGCCCCGCTTCTCCATTGAAGCATAAATCATTTTGGCTTGAACCAAGGTAATTACGTTACTGACTAACCAGTATAGTACCAGACCTGCAGGGAACCACAGGAAGAACACACTCATTGCTACTGGCATCCACTGCATGATTTTCTGCTGCATAGGGTCAGTAATGGTGGTTGGCTGTAGTTTTTGCAATAGATACATACTTGCGCCAGTAAGAATTGGTAGCACAAAGTAAGGGTCTTTCGTAGAAAGGTCAGTGATCCAAAGTACAAAGTCAGCATGGCGAAGCTCAACACTCTCCATCAACACCCAGTAAAGTGCTAGGAAGATAGGCATTTGAAGAAGAAGTGGTAAACACCCACCCATAGGGTTTACTTTCTCTTTGCGGTATAGCTCCATCATGGCTTGAGACATTTTTTGTCTGTCATCGCCAAAGCGGTCTTTTAACTGCTGCATTTTAGGTGCTAAGTTGCGCATGCGTGCCATTGACTCGTATTGCTTCTTAGTAAGCCAGTACATCGCGCCTTTCACCACTATAGTGATAAGGATAATCGCCACACCCCAATTATTAACCAGACTATGCAGGAACGTTAGCAGGGCGAACAGCGGTTGTGAAATCCAGAATAAAATGCCGTAGTCCACGGTTAGGTCTAAACCACGAGCAATCTTAGCAAGTTTCTCTTGATCTTTCGGACCCATGTAAAGGGTCGATGCCAGTGTCTTGGTTTCACCTGGTGCTATGCTTTCAGATGGCGATAAAACACCGATGACCGCATATTGATTATTTAGGTTGCGTGAATACAGTGTGTTGGTTTGCTCTTGTGAAGGAACCCACGCTGAAACAAAGTAGTGTTCAAGCATACCAACCCAACCCGCTTTCGTGGTTTCACGAAGCTTTTCATCTTCTATCTCGTCAAACGAGTATTTCTGATAGCGGTCGTCTTCAGTTGAGTAAGCAGCACCACGATATGTTGGCATAAACATGTTGCTGTCATCTTCAAATTCCATCACTTGTTTAAGCTGCGCATAGGGCTGAACAGTTGCCGCATTACCGGTATTGTTTTCAACACTATAGCTTACGTTTACGTCGTACTTATCTTTGGTGAACGTAAATGTTTTGGTTATAGCTAGCCCTTGATTATTTTTCCAAGTAAGTGGAATTACCAGAGTATCGCCGGTCATTTCGTAGAATTCACTTTGCGCAGTGTAAACTGGGCGACCGCTGCTGCTTGCATCCGGACCTTGTGCTCCGATAAGGCCGCTTTGTGCTACGTAAAGTCCGTTACCTGAACGAAGTAAGCTATAAGGAATCTCAGACCCTTGCTCGACCGGAAATTTAAGTAAGTCAGCTGATATTACATCACCACCGAGTAAATCGATGCGCACATCTAGTGTATCGGTTTTAACTTCAATGATTCGGTTACTGTTTTGTGATGCTGCAACGGGCTGCGCTGCCGGAACGCTATCACTACTTGGTACATCTTCACTGCCATTATCGACGAATGACGGTACGCCCTGAGATGTTTCTTGCGTTTGTTGTTCAACAGGCACAACTGGCTGTGGCCCATAATCTTTTTGCCATGACTGCCAAAGCAAAAAGCTAACTAGCGCAAGGCCAATTATCAGAAAACTACGTTGCGATTCCATAGAGGTCTCTTTATTTTGAGTGTTTATCTTGTTGTTTTTCCGGCACTGGATCGTATCCGCCGGCATGCAAAGGGTGGCATTTTAATATGCGTTTAATAGATAACCAACCGCCTTTTACCAATCCGTGCGTTTTTAACGCGTCTATAGCATACCAAGAACAAGAAGGATGGAAACGACATCGTTGCCCTAATATAGGTGATATGAACCATTGATAACACTTTATCAAGGTCAAAGGCACCACTATTAAGAGTTGCTGCAACGCTTGTTTAATTTTTTCCATAGCTTATCCAGTGTTGAAAATACTTCTTGGTTGCTAAGGTTGTCGGCGCCAGACTTACCAATAACGATAATATCGACATTGGGTAGATTGTGTTGTTTGTGCCTGAAACTTTCTCTGACCAAGCGTTTTAAGCGATTTCTATCATGGGCTTTGCGTATGCGCTTTTTAGCCAATGTAATGCCCAAACGAGGATTTGAAAGAGTATTTTTTCTAGCTAGGATAGTAAAAGAGGGAGATACAGCTGGGGTTGCGTCATCAAACACATAGGTAAAGTGGGTGGGAGTTAACAGACGTAACTCCCTAGAAAACGTATTCTCGCCCACTTTAGCGTCTTTCAATTAAGCTGAAAGACGAGCGCGGCCTTTTGCACGGCGAGCTGCTAGTACTTTACGACCATTTTTAGTCGCCATACGAGCACGAAAACCGTGAGAACGCTTGCGCTTCAAATTGCTCGGTTGAAATGTTCTTTTCATGACCAAAGTCTCACTTATATTTAGTTAAACATAAGCGTTTTTGGTAACACATTACGCTGCTTTCAGAATAATGTGGTGTTTTCACCAGAAAAGCCCATCGAAAAAGGACGCTGAATTCTAGAGATCTCGTGGCCTCGTGTCAATGGATATTCTTGCTTTTCGGACGAATAAGTGAACAATTTTTACTATATTTTGAACAATACGTCAGATTATCATGCAAATTTCTTGTGAATAACGTGTAAAAGTCGCTCAGGTTATCCACAGTAGTTTGTGTAAAACATCACTAAACTTAAAAATTGCAAGGGGATCTTCGGTATTTTCACGTCTTATTTAGACCGAATTTTTCTCGACATAGTATGATTTGATCTAAAACTAAAGGTTAATAAAATCAATATCATAGGGTTTTGATCGGAAAGATCGTCGGGGATCGTTATTTACTTTTTGTTGATAACGTTAGATAATCCACAGCTTATAAAACGATAATTTAATTTCTCGCTGTTACCCAACACTTCCAACGCTATTTCTCTCTGATGGCGCTTTCTGTTGCCTGATTTTCTATATATGGCATTTTCGATGTTGGCTTTTCTTGCGAGTAACGGGAGCTAGCTACGTACTATGTCTTTGTGGAACCAATGCCTTGAAAGGTTGCGTCAGGAATTACCAACGCAGCAATTTAGTATGTGGATACGACCGCTTGTTTGTGAAGAAGAGGGCGGTATGGTTTCCTTATATGCGCCAAATCGTTTTGTTCTTGATTGGGTAAGAGATAAGTACCTCAATAATATAACTGGCTTGTTAAGAGAATTTGCTGGCAATGATGCGCCTCAGTTGCGCTTAGAAGTGATGAGCCGTCATAGTAATGCGCGCACACAATCAGCTAGTGGAAATGTATCTTCCTCCACAGGAAGCGGCGGCAATGCGGGTTACAGCGGCCAAAATTCGTTAGCAGGTAATCAAGGGCATCAAAGCAGTAATAGCTACGTTCCTAATCAGGCCGCTTCGAATACTAATAATCCCTCTTCTTCCCCTTTTTCTTCGCCTTCGGTGGGAGGAGGTAAATCGTCTGGGCAGTATAATAATGAGTATGAGCCCAGTAATAGAGTACCGCCACCGGCCTCTGCCAATCGACAATATGTTGATCACGGAGATCATGGATCTAAGAATCAAGATCGCTACGATCCAAATCAGTATGGTAATCAACCAACGCGTTCACCTATGCAGCCAAAAGTGGTCCCGATCCCAGAGGCAATGAAACATAAGAGCAACATAAACCCGACTTATCAGTTCGACAACTTTGTTGAAGGTAAATCTAACCAACTTGCTCGTGCGGCGGCTACTCAGGTAGCAAACAACCCTGGCGGTTCTTATAACCCGTTGTTTATATATGGTGGTACGGGTTTAGGTAAGACTCACCTTTTGCATGCGGTGGGTAACGGTATTGTTGCAAACAATGGCGATGCAAAAATTGTATATATGCATTCTGAACGATTTGTGCAGGACATGGTGAAGGCTCTTCAAAATAACGCCATTGAGGACTTTAAGCGTTTCTATCGCAGTGTTGATGCGTTACTTATCGATGATATTCAATTCTTCGCTAATAAAGAGCGTTCACAAGAAGAGTTCTTTCATACCTTTAATGCACTTTTAGAGGGTAACCAACAAATTATTCTTACCTCTGATAGATATCCTAAAGAGATTGATGGGGTAGAAGACCGATTAAAATCGCGCTTTGGTTGGGGTTTAACAATTGCTATTGAGCCGCCTGAGCTTGAGACGCGAGTGGCTATTTTAATGCGCAAGGCTGCCGAAAACCGCATTCACTTACCCAATGAAGTGGCATTTTTTATCGCTAAACGTTTGCGTTCAAATGTACGTGAGCTTGAGGGTGCATTGAACCGTGTTATTGCTAACGCAAACTTTACCGGTCGTCCTATCACTATAGATTTCGTGCGCGAAGCATTAAGAGATCTTCTCGCTTTGCAGGAAAAATTGGTTACGGTTGATAATATTCAGAAAACAGTCGCAGATTATTATAAGATAAAAGTTGCTGATATTTTGTCTAAACGACGTAGTCGAAGTGTAGCGCGTCCCCGTCAGGTCGCTATGGCGCTAGCGAAAGAGCTCACTAACCACAGCCTTCCTGAACTTGGAAATGCATTTGGTGGGCGAGACCACACAACGGTTTTACATGCATGTAGAAAAATACAGCAGCTAAGAGAAGAAAGTCATGATATAAAAGAAGACTATAAGAACCTCATTAGGACTTTGTCTTCCTAACAACACGACCTTAGAGGCGAGATAGCACTGCGATGAAATTTACTATAAGCCGTGAACAATTTTTACAACCCCTTCAGTTAGTGTCTGGCGCAGTAGAGCGCAGGCATACGTTGCCAATACTCTCTAATGTGCTTATTAAAGTAAGTGAAGACGCACTTTGGCTTACGGGTACAGATTTAGAGGTCGAACTAATTTCTAGTGTAAAACTAGAAGGTGAGTTTACCGAAGGGGAAATTACTGTCCCTGCGAAAAAGTTATTCGATATCATTCGTGGTATTTCTGAGGGCACAGATATTCACTTCTCTCTTGATGGTAGCAAAGCACTTATTCGTGCAGGGAGAGGTCGCTATACACTATCTACGCTTTCGGCAAATGATTATCCTAACCTTGAAGATTGGGAAGGCGAAGTTGAATTCGAATTAACGTGCAGCGATCTTAAGCGTTTAATAGATGCGACAAGTTTCTCAATGGCTCAACAAGACGTTCGTTACTATCTGAACGGCATGTCGCTCGAGACTGAAGAAAACACTATTCGTACCGTTGCTACAGACGGACATCGACTCGCACTTTGCCGATTGAATTACGAAACCACGCTTCCATCGCGTCAGGTTATTATCCCTCGCAAAGGGGTGTTAGAAATATCACGCCTCATTGGTGAGGACGATAAATCTCTGAAGGTGCAAATTGGTGCTAACCATCTACGTATTTTTTCGAACGACTTCATATTTACCTCAAAGTTAGTTGATGGGCGATTTCCTGACTATCGACGTGTGCTTCCGCAAAATGGCGATAAAGAAATAATCGCGAGTAAAGCGGTTTTAAAAGACGCGTTTTCAAGAGCAGCTATTTTGTCTAATGAAAAGTTTAGGGGCGTGCGTTTAAATCTTTCTTCAGGCGAACTTAAAATTACGGCTAATAACCCTGAGCAAGAAGAAGCAGAGGAAATTGTTGATGTTCAGTACCAGGGTGACGATTTAGAGATTGGATTTAACGTTGCCTACCTTATTGACGTGCTTAATGCACTAGGGTCTGATGGCGTGAAAGTAAGTTTGTCTGATTCAAATGCTAGTGCTTTGATTGAAGATGACGCTGATGATGCTGCTTTGTATGTAATTATGCCGATGCGTCTTTAGAGGCAAATAAATGCATGCTATTTCATAGGCTATTTAGTAAATTCAATATTGTTTAGTGTCTTATCTCAGGAAGCGATTAACAACAAATGTTTATCGCTTCTTTTTATTTTCAGTGTGACCTCATGAAACTGGACCGTGTCCAGATTACACAATTTCGTAATCTATCTTCTGTCAATTTTTCCCCATCGCCACTTTTAACAATTATAAAAGGTGCGAATGGCAGTGGAAAATCGTCGCTGATAGAAGCGCTATACTATCTTGGTTTTGGTCGTTCCTTTAGAACAAATAAGCACGGATCTGTAATCCAAAATGATAAAGATAGCTTTAGCGTTTTTGCCTCTTGTAAAACAGAGGAAACAGAGTCGCTTAAGTTGGGTATTCAGCGAGGTCGCACGGAATCTTTTATATGCAGTATCAACGGTGCGCATTCAAACAAGCTTTCTGATTTGGTTAGCTTAGTGCCGCTTCAGCTTTTCACACCTCAAAGCACAGATTTAATTATCGGCTCTCCTTCGGAGCGTCGTCGGTTTCTAGATTGGGGATTGTTCCACGTGGAACATGAGTTTCAATTGATGGCTAATCAGTATTCAAAGTTTCTAAAACATAGAAATGCGCTTTTGAAACAAATGGCTAATTTGAACGCGGCGGAGAATCAATATTGGGAGTCGCAGTTCGTCCAACTCGGGGAAGCGCTAACGGACAAGAGGCGTCAATACGTTGATAGACTTACCCCAATCTTTAAAGAATATGCACGTGAATTTCTTCCAAACTTCGATGTCGAATTAAGTTACTATAGAGGGTGGGAAAAAGATGTGTGTTTATCAGAAAGCTTGGTTAAAAAACGTGAGTATGATGGTAAAATAGGACATACCTCTTCTGGGCCTCATAAAGCCGATTTAAGACTTAAAGTTAACGGCGTCAATGCCCAGGAGCTTTTATCAAGAGGGCAGCTTAGAATGGCTGTGGCTGCGCTACAAATGTCCCAAACTAAGCTTTTTAATTCTGCTACAAATCGAAAAAGTATATTTTTACTAGACGATGTTGGTGCTGAATTAGATGCAGATAAAAGAGAACAATTTATTGATGGGTTGCTCGAAATGGATACGCAGGTTTTCGTTACTGCAATAGAATCCTCGCAACTCGCTTTTATACAAAAATATAACGAAAAGAAAATGTTTCACGTGGAACATGGAAGCGTGAAAGAGGAGTAAAAGCTAGTATGTCAGCAGAGAACAACTACGACTCGTCCAGTATTAAAGTACTTAAAGGATTGGATGCCGTAAGAAAGCGCCCTGGTATGTATATCGGTGATACCGATGATGGTACCGGGTTACACCACATGGTTTTTGAGGTGGTCGATAACTCTATCGATGAAGCACTGGCTGGACACTGTTCTGAAATTACTGTGCTCATTCACAGTGATGGTTCAGTTTCTGTGTCTGACGATGGTCGAGGCATACCAACAGAACTGCACCCTGAAGAAGGGGTGTCTGCTGCAGAAGTTATTATGACCGTTCTACACGCAGGCGGTAAGTTCGACGACAATTCCTATAAAGTGTCTGGTGGTCTTCATGGTGTAGGTGTGTCGGTTGTAAACGCACTGTCTAGCCGATTAAAATTACGAATTCGTCGCGGTGGAAAAGCACACGAGCAAGAATATGCTCATGGCGTGCCTCAGGCTCCACTAGCGGTAACTGGCGACAGTGATAAAACGGGCACAATGATCCGTTTTTGGCCTAGTTCTGACACCTTTACAGATACGCTGTATCACTATGATATTTTGGCAAAGCGCCTTCGCGAGCTATCGTTTCTTAACTCGGGTGTGTCTATTCGCTTAAAAGACGAACGCGATGGCAAAGAAGATCACTTCATGTATGAAGGCGGTATTAAAGCATTTGTCGAGTACTTGAACGAGAAAAAAACACCAGTCCATCAAAAGGTATTTCACTTTAGCAGTGAGCAAGAAGACGGTATTGCAGTAGAAGTTGCAATGCAGTGGAATGACAGCTTCCAAGAAAATGTATTCTGTTTCACAAACAATATTCCACAGCGAGATGGTGGTACTCACCTAGCTGGCTTCCGTGGCGCTTTAACACGTACGTTAAATAACTACATGGAAAAGGAAGGGCTGAATAAGAAAGCGAAAACGAACGCAAGCGGTGATGACGCTCGAGAGGGGCTAACAGCGGTTGTATCGGTTAAAGTTCCAGATCCTAAATTCAGTTCACAGACCAAAGATAAGCTTGTTTCTTCTGAAGTTCGCCCAGCGGTTGAATCTGCAATGAATGAAAAACTGGCAGAGTTTTTATTGGAAAACCCTGCTGAGAGTAAAATTATTGCGGGCAAAATTATAGATGCAGCCCGTGCTCGCGAAGCTGCTCGAAAAGCGCGTGAAATGACTCGCCGTAAAGGAGCATTAGATTTAGCAGGTTTACCTGGAAAGTTGGCCGACTGTCAGGAAAAAGACCCTGCACTAAGTGAACTTTACATAGTGGAGGGTGACTCTGCGGGCGGTTCTGCAAAGCAAGGCCGCAACCGTAAGAACCAAGCAATTTTGCCGCTTAAGGGTAAAATCTTGAACGTTGAGAAAGCGCGTTTCGACAAGATGCTTTCTTCACAAGAAGTCGCAACGCTTATCACGGCACTAGGTTGTGGTATAGGGCGTGACGAATATAACCCTGATAAACTGCGCTATCACAGCATCATTATCATGACCGATGCTGACGTGGATGGATCACACATTCGTACGCTTCTACTAACGTTCTTCTATCGTCAAATGCCTGAAATCATTGAGCGTGGATATGTATACATAGCACAGCCACCGCTATATAAAGTAAAGAAAGGCAAGCAAGAGCAATATCTTAAAGATGACGATGCCTTAACAAACTACCTTACTTCAATCGCTATCGACGGTGCATCATTGCATACTAGCGATGATGACCCAGGTATTAGCGGTGTTGGCTTAGAAAATCTCGTTAAGCAGTATCAGTCTGCAGAGAAGATGATAAATCGTATGAAGCGTTTAATGCCTTCATCTATTCTTTACAGAATGCTCTATACGCCAACGCTTAACTTAGAAGACCTTAAAGACCAAAGCGCACTGGAGCATGTTGCCAAACACTTTGTTGAACAGCTTACAGAGCGAGAAAATGACGGTGCAACATACCGCTATGAAATCCGAAATGACGCTGAACTAAGCGAATATTACATTACGATAATCATGCGCATGCACGGTATTGATTATGAATATAATATCGATCATGAGTTTATTGAGTCGTCAGAATATCAGCGCCTTAAAGCGCTCAACTTGGCGATTAACGATATGATGGGTGTCGATGCTTACATTCAACGTGGTGAACGCAAGCAGCCTGTAGAGTCGTTTAAAGAAGCACTTGATTGGTTAATGAACGAAGCAAAACGTGGTCAGTATATTCAGCGCTATAAAGGGTTAGGTGAAATGAACCCTGAGCAGCTATGGGAGACGACGATGGACCCTGAAGGCCGTCGTATGCTTCAGGTGACAATTGAAGACGCCATTGGTTGTGACCAGTTGTTCACAACCTTGATGGGCGATCAAGTTGAGCCTCGCAGAGAGTTTATCGAAGCCAATGCGCTTAAAGTAGAAAACTTGGACGTGTAAGCGTGTAGTTAGTAAAGAAAGCGACCAATTGGTCGCTTTTTTTGTTCTTAAATGGCAATCAATATGCCTTGTGTTCAATAAATTAGATGTTTCATAATCAAATTTACAGCGTAATCAAAAAGGAATATTCGATGCGCATATATTTCGTAGCACTACTCTTATTAAGTATAATTGCGTGTACAGAACGTGACGAGGTTACCGATTCCCAAATCCGCTTCACGACGGCAATGAACGAACACAAACGTATTGTTGCGAAGGCTAATTTTTACTTAGACAAAAATTTAGCCGACAATATTGAACGAAATATTACTCATCTCATATATGCAAAAGAACTTGCCTACCATGCAGAAAAGGTGCTCAAAAGTGCGAAGATTATCGGCGTTCATACTGTTGAAATGCGAGCCTTAGATAAGCGACTGAGTAACTACGATAGAGAAGCGCTAATTCTCGCAGTTGATTTACTTAACACCTCTTTAAATAAAACGATTGAATTCAAACAAACCGTGCGTGAGATGCCGATGGCTCCCTTAAGTGGTGTATCACTTAACAGTAAATCGATGATTGGTTTTATGGGGGATGAATATAATAGCGAACTTGCAGAATGTTGTTTAACAACGCTTAAAGACATCGATATTTTATTGAGGGGGCGAAATGATGACATAGCCTGGGCTATCAGAAAAAAAATTCTGAATGTTGAAAAACACCTCTCACTTATATTAACTGATGATGAATATCAGGACGTGTATTCCACGCAATTGGCGACGTTAGTTGAAACATTAAAGGTAAACAAATAAAGGGATTTTCAGTGACAAAAATAAATCTACTCTTCCTACTTACAATAACACTATCTCCGCTGAGCGTTGCACAATCGACGGTAACTAAGCCTGAGGTAACATACGAAAAAAATTGGCGTACCGGAGAGCATAAAATCATACTTAGCCAGGAGTTTAAAACGAGAATAAAAACCAAGGCTATGCAGTTTGATTTTTCAGGCCTAGAATCAAACGGAAGTCACCTACCTGCGCAACCCGAACTTGATTCCGACGAAATATCTTTAGAACGAGGCGTTTTTGGGGTTAAGGCTGGAATGAAAATAGTCGATGCATTTGACGTCCTTGGTGTTCCAATGTCAGAAATGGCATTAAATAGTACAGATGTATTGTATTCATTTGGCCGCAATCTCTGGCTTATTGCAAAAAACGATAATGTTCAGGTAATAACGAACCAGAATGCTTGGATATCAAGCACTCTAAAGAGTTTTATTGCTTTCGACGACCGTGCTTTAGGGAAATGGAAAATAAATGGAGCTATTGGCCCTGGCGCATCGAAAGAGCAGGTTCTCGAGTCACTTGAAGGAGAATTTATCAGTAACACGACATTCCGTGTAAAGTCAGAATCAGACATAAATATTGAAATTGACTTTGTGAAAGACAGTTTTTCGAAAGGCTCAAATTTGATCGTTACTGAATTTCGTTATGGAAACCTAAATGAAAAGGTGATTATAGACTCTGAATACATTACAAATAATACAAAAGACGGATACGACGTTATTGATGATATTTTGAAAAAAAATGCAGCTGAGAGCGCGTCAACGTTAATATCTGATTTGCCTTATTTTCCGATATTTACCGCATATGGGGCGGACAAGAAAAAAATTTATGCTTACGATAATCATTTAATTTTAGTTGCTGAAGATGAAATATTAAAGAAACTCTATATAGCAGAGACACTTTTCAATGAAATAGAAGCGAAAGCAGATTGGAAATTAGGAGGGCTATACGCTAACCAGCCTAGTGAAGAAATCGCAGCTTTATTCGATGATGATGTGTTGGGAGTGAGCGATTATTGGGAAGTATATTCGGATGCATTCAAATACGATTTTTATTTTAAAAAAATTGATACTTCTTTGATTTTAGATGAGCTAGAGATTGAGGTTTATTAGGCTCAACATATAAATATACAAATATAAAAAAGGTAAATAACTCAGTCAGAAAGCCCGCCTAAGCAGCAGGCTTTGACTGAGGCATTTGAAACGCCTACTTCTCTATAATTTTGAAACAACCAAAGCGACTTCTCCCGCACTTGCCGCTGTTGCTGTAAAGCGATAGGTTCCAGTTGAAGAAGGCGTGAATTGTAAGTTCTCTGAGCCTTGCTCACAGACCAAATAAACGGTAGAGCCTAACATTACGGGTTGACCCTTATATTTGCCGCCACAGCTCTGTGAGGGCGTCCATTTAGCATCTGACAATCTAAAGTCGTAGGGTTGGCCGTCAGCAATGAGCTCAACGTCAACGGTCCAACCTGAACTTGAGCGTTTGAACTTGTAGCTCGCATCGGCTTCCCACCAGTTAAATACACCTCTAAGAAACATGTTTTCAAACTGAATGCGAGGGACATCCGGTGCTATCTCTGGGATCTTAAAGCTTCCACTGCTTGAACATGCAGAGAGAGCGATGCACATAGAAGCAATAGTTAATAACTTTTTCACAGCGTCTCCATTTATGAAAAAGCCCAACATTGAAGCTGGGCTTTTCGTCTTTTGCGGTCCTAGACCACATTAACGTTTACTAGCTTACTTACGACTTCGCGAGAATTGAAATATCTGCGGTAGTAAGGAAAAGTTGCCTTAAAAGCGATAGCAAAGCAAGTCGGTTATCTTTAACCGCTTCATCATCTGCCATTACCATTACGTTATCGAAGAAATTATCGATTACATTACGCAGCGTAGCGAGGGCAGTTAATATGCGCGTATAGTCTTGCGTAGGCACAGCACTTTGAACTTCCTTCTGTGCCGCTTTTAGCTCGGTATAAAGCGCTTTTTCAGCATCTTCTACTAATAGTGATTCATCAATATTAACAGTTTCTGTCACTTCTACATTTTGCTTAGCAAGAATGTTTGCTACACGCTTATTAGCGGCGGCTAATGCTTCAGCTTCATCCAATGCTCTGAACTTATCTACGGCATGA
>Ga0209712_10001568_pt1 | contig 19429 bp, 17 predicted proteins | sample ArcOceMetagenome_FD_187443 | JGI IMG/M metagenome (GOLD analysis project Ga0209712, IMG submission 187443) | Marine eukaryotic phytoplankton communities from Arctic Ocean - Arctic Ocean - Greenland ARC118M Metagenome (SPAdes) (version 2) | ecosystem: Environmental > Aquatic > Marine > Oceanic...
AATCGTGGACTGGGAGACATTTTTTACTTCACCATAATCCGTTTTGTCACCACCTTTTCATTCATCACCCCATTTGAAGAAAAAATAGCCTACTCATTCGCACAGCAGACGGACTTCGAAAAATTGGGGTAGATTATTTATTTCCTCTTCCCTTATACAAAATCTAAAAATTCACAAAAATTCTTTTAATCGGTCGATTTGTTGGAACTCAACAAATAAATAGAATGATATTATAAATAAAAGTCAAAAATAATTCTGCGAATAGCTTTCATATTTTGAAAAGCCTGAAATGTATTCAAATAAGAAAATGAACCAAACCTATTTTCCATTGTTTTTATCGTTCAATGAGTTTTGTATCTATATATTTGTAGGAGAATAAAATTCATAATTGATCAAGTAAAAAACAAAAAAAAATGGCAAAAGTAGGCGATAAAATACCGGACTTTCAACTAAAGAATGAGCAGAATGAAATGATTAATATTGCGGACTATAAAGAACAGCCGATGGTGATTTACTTTTATCCAAAAGATGATACGCCGGGTTGCACGAAAGAAGCGTGTTCTTTCCGAGATAGTTTTCAAGATTTTACGGATGCTGGTGTAAGTGTTTTTGGAATTAGTGCAGATAGTCCAAAATCACATGAAGCGTTCAAAGCGAAATATCGTTTGCCTTATACGTTACTTTCAGACGCAGACAATAAAGTTAGAAAAGCGTTCAAAGTACCGACTGATTTATTTGGTTTGATGCCGGGACGAGTGACGTATGTTATTGATAAAACAGGAACGATTCGACATGTTTTTAAGTCGCAATTCAAAGTAGAAGAACATGTTACGGAAGCGTTAGACGTGATTCGTACATTGTAATTATAAACGACTTGTTTGAATGCTTTATCATAAGATTATTATTTTAGAAACAAAAAGGGCAAGTCATTACGACTCGCCCTTTTTGATTATTACAAAAATTATAGATGATATCTTAGTAGTAAGTCAAGTTAATCATGTCGGTATTTTTTGACAAAATATTGCCGATAACTTCGTTAAAATTTATTTTCATAACTATGGCTATGTAAAGAAATTTTGCCTCGTTCTCGACAAATTTTGATATAAAATCTACTCGACACTATTAACTTGACTTACTACTTAGCTTATTTTTGAGATTTTCAACATATTCGTTCTCAAGCGATAATGAAGAGGCATACTTCCCGTATTAATTACAATATCACCTGGATGAATGTAACCTTTCGACTTCAAAATATCTTGAACATCTGCAATGGTATTATCTGCTGAAACATGTTCTTTATCATAAAAGAATGCTCGAACGCCCCAAACTAAATTTAATTGAGCTAAAATCGAATGATTGTGAGAAAACACAAAAATTGGACAATTCGGACGATTACTTGCAATCTTAAATCCGGTATAACCTGAAGCCGTCATTCCGATAATCGCAGAAGCTCTAACTTCTCCGGCTACTTTACAAGTATTATAACAAATTGCGTCAGAAAGGTAAGTTCCTGATTCAGGGTTTGGTATTAATCCTTTATAATGAACATCTTCGTGCTTTTCAGCTTCTTGGATAATTCTACTCATCGTTTCAACTGTGATGACAGGGAATTCTCCGACAGAAGTTTCCGCACTTAACATTACAGCATCCGCACCATCAATTACAGCATTCGCAACATCCGTAATTTCCGCACGAGTCGGACTTGGACTGCTAACCATACTTTCCATCATGTGTGTGGCTACGATCACTGGCGTTGCTTTTTTAACACATTCTTTGACGATAAACTTCTGTGCTAATGGCAATTGTTCCATTGGAACTTCGATTCCTAAATCACCCCTGGCAACCATTACAGCATCTGATGCATCAATGATTTCGTGAATATTATCCATTGCTTCTGGCTTTTCGATTTTGGCAATCATCTTAGCCGAATGACCTTTTGCTTGAATACGTTGACGCAAATCAATCATATCTTGTGCATAACGAACAAATGAAAGTGCAATCCAATTCACATGTTTTTGTGTCAGTATAAATTCTAAATCTGCTTCATCTTTAGGTGTCAAAGATGGTAATGAAATCTTAGTATTCGGAAGGTTTACTCCTTTTCGAGTTTTCAAAATTCCACCATGAATAATTTTTAATTTCACCTTATCAACGCCGTTTGTTTCGGCAACTTCTAATACTAATTTTCCGTCATCAATTAAAACCTTCTCCCCAACCTTTACATCTGCAGCGAACATATCATAAGCCATATAAGCTTGTTCACTTGTACCAAGAATATTTTCACTTGTGAACATGATATATTCTCCAGATTTCACTTCTACACCGCCATCTTTCATCTCTCCGACACGTAGTTTTGGCCCTTGTAAATCTGCCAAAATACTTACGTGCATTCCATAAGTTTTATTAATTTTTTTGATATTTTCGATAACTTTTAAATGTCCTTCATGGTCACCATGAGAAAAATTTAAACGAAAAACATCAACTCCTGCTTTGACTAATGCCAACAGGTCATTATATGAACTTGATGCTGGTCCAACGGTCGCTACTATTTTGGTTTTATTCATTTCTTTAATTATTATATGTGTTTTGTCCTTATTTGATTGTTAAACAACTTTCAGTACTTCAAATGTGTTTTAAGTGTAATTTGTACACTAAGGTAGAGCTTTTATATACATTTTTATCAAAAAATCTTTATACCAATGTATAATTCAATTAAATCTCCTTTCGTTTGACATGTTATTGTTAATAAAGCAGTTTTTTTTAGAAAATACTACTAGGTAGGAGAAATAAAATATTTATTTGTTAAAAAAATGTTAAACAGAATTAGCTTAACAAATCCTGAAAATTTAGATAAATCAAGACTTTATCACATATTATTTCTTAAAAAGTGTGATAAAAGCATAAAAATTTTAATATCGAAAAATTTAACAGATAACAAAATTTCACATAATATTTTGAATAGCGTAACTTTGCATCAGTAATTGAAATTTGTTGTAATTTTACAAACTAAATAAATAATACATTATGCAAACTATATTATTATTCAACTTCATGGGCCCAGAAATGCTCGTTATCGTTTTTGCAATTTTGCTTTTATTCGGTGGTCGTAAAATCCCCGAATTAATGCGAGGAATTGGAAAAGGAATCAGTGAATTCAATAGTGCAAGAGCTTCTGTTGAGCAAGAGCTGAAAGGTGGTATGAACGAGAAAAAAGAAGAGGAGAAATCGTAATTCAGTTAATTTCGATCAATCTTAAATGAAATATACATTATTTAGTAAAGTAATATATATTTATAATTGACTTTCAATATAATGGCAGCCGAAATAGCATCAAGCAAATACAAGACACTTCAATCTGTTCAAGCCGACTTATTAAGTGATAAGATAACTTGTAAAGATTTAGTTACCTATTATTTAGGCAGGATAGAAGCGTCCAAACACTTAAATGCTTACGTTGAAATTTACGAAAGTGAAGCGCTAAAGTGTGCCTCAGAACTGGATGAAAAGTTCCGAACGAATCCGGAATCAGTTGGAAAATTATTCGGAATGGTTATCGCTATCAAAGATGTGATTTGTTATGCAAATCATGAAATAACAGCGGCTTCCAAAATGCTGAAAGGATTCACTTCACTTTTCTCCGCGACTGCCGTTGAAAATCTTCTGGCAGCAGATGCTATAATTATTGGTCGTGTCAATTGTGATCAGTTTGGAATGGGTTCTACGAATGAAAACTCCATTTATGGAGCGGTCAAAAATGCTGCAAATGAAAATCATGTAGCTGGGGGTTCTTCTGGCGGTTCGGCAGTTGCCGTTCAGGCAGATACTTGTTTGGCTGCTTTGGGTAGTGATACTGGTGGTTCGGTTCGTCAACCTGCTGCTTTTTGTGGAACGGTTGGATTGAAACCAACTTACGGACGAGTTTCTCGTCACGGTTTAATCGCTTATGCTTCTTCCTTTGACCAAATCGGTGTTTTGACAAAAAGTGTGTCTGATGCTGCGTTGATATTGGAAGTCATGGCTGGAACGGATGAATATGATAGTACCGTAAGTGATATTCCTGTACCGACTTTCTCGAAATCTTTGGATTTAAAGAAGAAGGTGAAAGTCGCATATTATGAATCGGCACTAAATCACCGCAGTTTAGATGCGGACATTCGTCAAAGGACGTTTGAATTGATTGATAATTTGAAAAAAGATGGACACGAAGTAGAAGCTGTTTCATTTGATTTGTTGGATTATTTAATTCCAACTTATTATGTGTTAACGACTGCAGAGGCTTCTTCTAACCTATCTCGTTTTGATGGCGTTCGTTATGGACATCGTAGTCCAGATGCGACGAATTTTCAGGAAACATATTTGAAAAGTAGAACGGAAGGATTTAGTGAAGAAGTAAAACGTAGGATTATGCTCGGAACGTTTGTATTAAGTTCTGGCTATTACGATGCTTACTTCACAAAAGCCCAGCAGGTTAGAAGAATGATATCGGAAAGAACTCGAGAGATTTTCGAGAAATATGATTTCATTTTAATGCCAACGGCTCCGTCCACGGCTTTCAAGATTGGAGATAATTTAAAGGATCCTGTTGAAATGTATTTGGCTGATATTTATACTGTTCAAGCCAACTTAGCAGGAATTCCTGCGATTTCAATTCCATTATCAATCCATCCTAACGGACTTCCTTTTGGTGTGCAATTTTTTGCGGACAAATTTAAAGAAGAACATTTATTAGCATTTAGTCAATATGTGTCTGAAGCATTAATTGACTAAAAAATAAAAGACCATCATTCCGACTTTCATAGAAATGACCGTCTTTTTAAGCGATTATAAAAATATCTGCGACTTATTGCAGAAAGCCACCGTTTACGCTCCATTGTAGAAAGACGGCGGGATTTATTCACTAAAACAATTATATATGAAACCTATTACTTTGGTGTTACTGCTAGGTTTGATTTTTTCAATCGGTTCAGTTCAAGCACAAGAGTTTAGATTTCCTTCTAAAGTACGAGTTGAAGGTAACAAATCGTACACTTATGAGGCATTGGAAGCTCAAGAAAAAAGAGCAGAAAATCCTCGTACGGTCGTTAATATCTCTGATGAAATGTATAAACAACGTGTAGAAGGACTTTCGGGAGAAATCGAAATGCACTTTAATTCTTTGATAAAATCACACGTCAAAGCATACGTTACTCGCAGAAGAGCTTCGACCGAAAAAATCATCAGTCGTAGTATGGTTTACTTCCCAATTTTTGAAGAAACTTTCAGGCGACATAATATGCCAACGGATTTAAAATATTTAGCGATTGTAGAATCTGCTTTAAATCCAAGAGCCGTTTCACCTGTCGGTGCGACTGGTTTATGGCAATTCATGAAACCAACTGGAAAAGAATATGGATTACGAATTAATAGTCAATTAGACGAACGTCGAGATCCTCATGCGGCAACGGATGCTGCAGCACGTTACTTATCTGATTTGTATAATCGTTATGGTGACTGGAACATGGCAATTGCGGCTTATAATTGTGGTCCGGGAAGAGTTAATCAAGCGGTGAAAAAGTCTGGTGATACAGATTATTGGGTTGCTTCAAAATTTATGCCGAAGGAAACTCGTAATTACGTTCCTGCATTTATTGGGGTGGCTTACGCAATGAATTATTATCACTTACATAATATCTATCCGGAACATCCGGAATATGATTTACAGATTTTGGATAAAATCCGTGTATTTGATAAAGTGACTTTCAAACAAATTTCAGAAATTACGGGAGTGACCATGGAAGCGATTCGTTTTATGAATCCTGCTTTTAATAACAGTTATATTCCGGCGAATAAGAAAGGTTATATTCTTTCTTTACCACTTACGGTAATGGCAGAGTTTAGAGCAGCTGTTCCAAATACGACACTAGTTGCGTTCGGTACACCAGCTTTGATTACTTATGAACAACAAGTAACTGCAACACCTTCGACTATCGTGAGTACGGCAGATCCAGTGACGTATCAATACGAACAAACGGAGCGAATTTACGATGTAAAACGGGGTGACAATCTAGGTAAAATTGCGAAGCAAAATAGCTGTTCGGTCAGTAATTTGAGGGAATGGAATAATATCAAAGGTTCTTTATTACAAATTGGGCAACAATTGGTCATTAAAGAAAAGAAAATTGTAGATAAATTTTATTCAAAAGGTGAAAATGGAATAGGACAAGCAACTTCTCCAGCTACAACTTCAAAATCTTTGGGAAGTCCCGCAACGGAAACTAAAACACAAAACCTTACTTTTCATAAAGTAAAAAGAGGCGAATCGCTTTGGAGTATTGCAAAGAAAAGTAAATCAAATATTCAAGATATTAGAATTGCGAATAACTTGAAATTGAATCAAAAAATAGAACCAGGAATGCGATTAGTGCTTCCAGGTAGGTAAGTAATATCAACCTCTTGCTTGATTAATAAAGTAATAATAATGAGTAAAAGCCATTTCCGAAGTTCGGAAATGGCTTTTTTAGTGGTGGATGTTTTTTTGTAATTCATAACTTGCGTGATGGATTTATGTCGTCCTTACAGAACTTGGCGTATTTAGAAAGTAAACGTTTAAACCCTGTAAGGTGAAGTGTCGACTATGTCAGTTTTTAATAAAAAAAATCGAACCAGAGATTTATTTTTTATTTTGTTAATTCGATAAATTTAATAGGAAGTTTTTTCAAAAAAAACCTTGTGGGCGAGAATTTTTAAAGGTTTCTTCACAAAATCGAGACCGCACCTGTAAGAACAACATCACACAACGCATTATGATAACCATGGGAAATCAAAAGTAAATTGCAATACGATTTATTTTTTAACATATCTCTAAATCCAATTCACATTTTCTTTTCGTTTGGAAAGGAGTAGAAATACAAAAGATATAAAAATTTATGGGTTTTAAAGGTATTTTCGATTTATACGATAATACCAAAACACCTATAAACCTATAAACCTTTATACCTTTACGACAAAATTTAATTTAGCAATGAAACGACTTTTATTTTTAATCGGGATGTTGAGTGCGTTGTCTATGTCGGCACAGAAAAGTACTGTTATTGTGCAAACAAAAGATACGGCGAAGTTGATTTTTATTGACAATAGTAATCGGCTGAAAGGTGGAATGGAAAATGGAAAACCGATTAAGATTTTTGTTGGTCGAGTTCGGTTACATCAAGGAAATGTGCAATTTGAGTGTGATAGTGCGGTGACAGACGATTATAATAATGTCAAAGCTTACGGAAATGTCTTGATTCGGCAAGCGGATTCGGTGAATGTATTTAGTGATTCTTTATTATATGATGGAAATAATCGGTTGGCAAAACTCGCTGGAGAAGTCGTATTGATAGATTCTTCGGCTTCATTATTTACCGATGTTTTAGATTATAATCTGAATACAAAAATAGCGGAATACAATACTGGTGGAATTTTGCAAAATAAAGAAACTCGGCTTTTTAGCCAAATTGGTTATTATTACGTGGAACAATCGGAAGCTTTTTTCAAGAATGAAGTCACCGTGGAAGATCCTGAATTTTCGTTAAAAGCCGATACTTTAAAAATTAATACAGGAACGAATACGGTTTATTTTATGGGACCAACGGATGTTCTGACAGATGAAAATCAAATTTATACGGAATCTGGATTTTACGATGCCCAAAAGGATTATGCGGAGTTTGATAAAAATGCAAAGTTTCGAAGTTTGGACGGGCAACGTTTTGCACGGGGAAACATGATTCGATATGATGGCACAAAGGAAACCGCATTTTTAGAAGGGGATGCTTATTTTAAAGATAGTACTCGAACGATTGTTGCTGATGTGATTAAGTATAATCAAGGAACGGATACCTACGAAACGGAAGGTAAAACACAGATTCAAGATGGCGACCAAATCATTATGTCGGACGGAGCGAGTTCCTATGATGCGGTAAGTGAGGAAGCCGTTTTCCGAAATAATGTTCGAATTATTAATCCGCCACAATTCATTACCGCAGATAGTATTCGATATAATCAAAAGACACATTCTGGGCGAGCGTTCGGAAATGTGTCTTGGGAAGATACAACCGAAAATATGACGATTATCTGTCGCCAAGCAATATTTAATGATAGCACAGAATCCTTCTTAGCACTTGGAAGGCCATTAATGTCTACTATTGTGGATGAGGATACACTTTATATCTCCGCAGATACTTTAAAATCTTTTTTAATGATTCCTACGGATTCGACTTCACGAGTTGTCGTTGGAAATGTAGATGTTCGAGTATTTAAAAGTGATTTGCAAGCGATTTGTGATTCAATGATTTATACACAGCGAGATTCCATTTTTGCATTGTTTAAATCGCCGGTCGTTTGGTCGGATACGTCGCAATTTATTTCTGATACGGTTCGAATTCAGTTGGCAAATAATAGTATTGATAAAATATACCTACTAAAAAGTGCTTTTATTATTAATTCTGAAGATGGACTTTTCTTTAATCAAGTGAAAGGTCGAGATGTGATTGCACAGTTTCGAGACGATGAATTACGAGAAATGCGAGTGTTGGGAAATGGGGAATCGGTATATTATATTATGGATGAAGTGAAAGCTTATGTTGGTGTAAATAAGACGATTTGTAGTGAAATGTTATTAGATTTTGGCAATAATGAAATTACGGATATTCGATTTTTTACGCAGCCAAGTGGACAGTTCACGCCAATGCGACAAGCGAATCACAACGAATTGAAATTACCTGGATTCAAATGGATTTTTGAACAACGGCCAACATCCGTAGAAGATTTGAGGTGATTGGGTTTTATCGTTTTGACATGATTGGAGTCCCGATTTTTTCTCGGGATTCCAATCATGAAAGAGCGACAAATCCGAAAATCAATATTCTCCGACGGCTAACAGAACCAACGTACACGCTACTTCCACTTTAATTTCTTGGTCACTTGCCAAACGCATTAGTTCAGGATTCTCCGTTCCCGGATTAAAAATAATTCGTTCTGGTTTCAAATTCAAAATATAGTCGTAATGTGGTTTTTGACGTTCGGGGTTTAAGTATAATGTAATCGTATGCACATTTTTAATAAAAGGTGCATCTGTTAGAATTTCAATACCTTCTATTTCTCCTTTCCGAATACCAATCGCAATTGGCTCGAAACCACTCGATAATAACCGTTTTACCGCACGATTAGAATACCTTGACGGATTTGGGCTTGCTCCTAAAACTATCGTCTTTTTCATATTAATTAGTGATTAGTTGAATCGTTATTTTCGAAATCGTGTTGGTTTAATGTTACAACGAATTAACCAATCAATCGTTTTCTTAAAACATAAAAAAAGCCTGCTTTGTCGTTTCCACGATAAGCAAGCTTTTCTATATTATTGCAATAAAAATTATTTCACGTCAAAACGTCAAAAAATTAATACTTAATATTTAACAATTAATACGTCAAAAAATTAAACCATCATACGGATAGGATCTTCCAATAATGCTTTTACTGCATTCAAGAATTTCGCACCCGAAGCACCATCTACCACTCTATGGTCACAAGAAAGGGTTACTTTCATAATGTTTCCAACTTTGATTTCACCATCTTTCACGACAGGAACTTGGCTAATTCCGCCAACTGCCAAAATACAAGAATCTGGTGGGTTGATGATTGCTGTAAACTCCTCGATACCGAACATTCCTAAGTTCGAAATAGAGAACGTGTTACCTTGCATATCTTCGATAGGTAATTTTCTATCAATTGCTTTTCTTGCTTTATCTTTTACTTCTGCAGAAATTTGAGATAAAGATTTCATATCAGCGTGACGAATTACTGGAACAACCAATCCTTCATCTACCGCTACTGCGATACCGATATTGTAAACCTTGTTATAACGAATACTATCGCCTAACCAACTTGCATTAATTGCAGGATGTTCTCTTAATGAAACCGCACAAGCTTTCACCACTAAGTCATTAAATGAAATCTTAGATGGAGAAATTTCATTCAAACGTTTACGAGTCGAAATTGCATTATCCATATTGATTGCAACAGTCAAGTAGAAGTGAGGAGCCGAATATTTTGACTCTCCCAAACGACGAGCAATTACTTTACGCATATTGCTTAATTTCACGTCTTCGTAAGCTGGACCTTCCATTCCGAATGCCGCTACTGGCGGTGGAGGAGGCGTAGTTGGAGCAACCGTAACAGCAGCAGGAGCTGGAGTAGCCGAACGATTCTCTAAGGCTGCTTCGATGTCACGTTTAACGATGCGTCCATTTTCACCACTTCCTTTTACATCTGACAAGTTCAACCCTTCTTCTTTTGCCATTTTACGAGCTAAAGGAGAAGATTTTACGCTATTGTCATCATTTGCAGTAACTTCTTCTTGAACAGCAGGAGTTTCTACTACTGGTGCTTCAGGAGCCACACTTTCAGCTGGAGTACCATCTGCTGCTGCTAATGCAGCCGCTAAATCCGCTTGAAAATCTTCACCTTTCTCACCAATAACTGCCAAAACAGCTTTTACAGCCACAGTTTCACCTTCTTGCACCCCAATATGTAAAAGGGTACCTTCGAAGAAACTATCTTGTTCCATTACCGCTTTGTCCGTTTCTATTTCTAAAAGTAATTCTCCGATTTCGATTTCGTCGCCTACTTGCTTATGCCAAGCAGCAACTGTACCTTCTGTCATTGTATCACTTAAAAGGGGCATCAACATTACCTCTGCCATCTGATAATTATTTTATTTTTATAATTTTGATTACTAACCGATTAACTTTTTCAACGAAGAATTTCAAATTTATAAACAATCGAAATCTTCATTAGCACAAACATTTTTATTTTAAGGAATGGGAAATTATTTGTTTCCTATCCCTTAATCTACAAAAGTAATATAGTAATACCTCAATTTCAAATGTGAACCTCAATTTCAACAACTTACATGGATTATAAATTAAAAATTAACTTATCCCGGTTTACTCCGAAACCTTGTGGAAAATCTTGTGGATAAACTATTTTTCGTGTTGACGTTTATTTTTAACAATGAAAAATCCTATGTTCCGTTGTATTAAGAATTGATAAAATGATAGGCCTCGAAACTTATGTAGATTACTCAATAGACCTCGAATTTTTTTTATTTTCATTTTTGTTCAGTTATTCCTATCTCTAAATTATCTTTTAGAAAACTCGGTAATTCTTACAAAACCCTTTATTCTATTGATGATTTAATCTTAGTTTCAATAAAAAGAAAAAAACTATGATTATCAATTATCTTATGAATGAGGTACTTGGATAATTCAAATAGATAGCACAGGTAATATCCAAAATGAATATCATACTCCTACAAATAGATTGATAACAGGATTTTTAATCACGCTTACTCAAGATGGCGGTGTTCTTTTTTACAATCTGGAAAGGAATAAGATACGAAAACAACAGGACCTCCTATGATTATAAAGTTTGTATTGGTAAGCTGGAGAATAATTTAGAATTAGTATGGAAAAAGAGATATGGAATAGAATGGTCAATATTTTTACATCTTAAAGAAAAACATAATGGATATATTATTGCGACAGGAGGTTATTTTTCAGATTTGTCATTAGATAGTGTTTCACTTACAGCTTGAATCATGGAGTTAGATGAAAATGTGGCGGTGGTTTTTGATAATGATGTGTCGATTTTAAAAACCGACACAGTTTATTCCTAATTCAATTTCCAAAAATAAGGTGTAAACAAGACCAATATCGAGAATAACTCTAAACGACCAAGCAGCATTAAAAAAGATAAAACGACTTTTGCTGTACTCGGAACATCCGCAAAGTTATTCACAGGACCAACCGAACCCAAACCAGGTCCAACATTCCCCAAAGCCGTTGCTGCAGCACTTGCTGCCGAAATCATATCCATTCCTAATGCCGTCACGACAAACGTTCCAATTACAAACGTCGCAATATAAACTAAAAGGAAAACCAAAATATGTGTCAGAATTCGAGCCGATACGATTTGTTTATTAATCTTCAAACGGATTATCGCACGAGGATGCAAAATGCGTTGAAATTCTAATAAGGTATTTTTGAAAAATACCAAGTGTCGAATCAATTTAATTCCGCCACTTGTAGAACCTGCACACGCTCCAATGAAGAGTAACGCAAAGCAAATAATCATAATACTCGAAGTCCATTGCGTATAATCTGCGGATACAAAACCCGTCGTAGTAATCAACGAAACAACTTGAAAAAGAGCATCTCGAAAAGCCTGCTCTGCTTTGATATCTAATACCGAAACAATTGTGCCGCCAACAATTACCGTCAAAACCAATACGACAAGAAGATACGCTCGAAATTCCTCATTCGCCCAAACTCGTTTGAATTTCCCTGTTAATCCAAGATAAATTACGGTATAATTCACACCAGCAAGGAACATGAAGAAAATCGTAATGTACTGAATGTGAGGAGGAAAAAATGCCATGCTTGCATTTTTTGTAGAAAACCCACCAGTCGCCATCGTCGTTAAAGCGTGATTTATCGCATCATAAAAATTCATGCCGACACACCAGAATATAATGCACAACAAAACCGTCAACCCGAAATAAATAAACCAGAGTCGTTTGGCAGTTTCCTTTATTCGAGGATGGATTTTATTGGAAGTTGGTCCGGGAGCTTCAGCGGAGAATAGTTCAATTCCACCGATTCCAAGCATTGGAAATAAGGCAACTGTCAGGACGATAATTCCCATTCCGCCAATCCATTGTGTGATACTTCGAAAAAATAAAATACCCTTTGGAGTTGCTTCTATATTTTGCAGAACCGACGCTCCAGTCGTTGTAAATCCTGAAACAGATTCAAAGAAAGCTTCTGCGAAAGTCGGGATTACGCCACTAATCATATAAGGCAAAACACCGGCTAAAGTCATACTTATCCAACCCAAAGTCACAATTAAATAACCTTCTCGTTTATTAACTTGTGTTTCACTACTAAAGCGAAAACTCCACGCCGCAATACCAACGCCGATGGTAATAAAACCCGAAATCGTTAACGCATAAACATCTTCGCTACCGTAATAAAAAGAAAAGGGCAAACAGCCCAACATCACGATTCCAATGAGAATCAACAATACGCCAACTACGTTGGATATTGGTTGAATATTTATCATAATAGTTTTTAATAGTTGCGGGTTTCGGGTTACAGGTTGTGGGCTTGACCGTTCTAACGTAAAAAATACGAAAGTTCGGTTGCGATTGTACGATAAAACTCGCAACCCGTAACTCGACCGCCTATCTAAAGAAATTCTCTACTCTATAAATTGCTTCATTCTTTGTAAATACAATGACTTTATCGCCCTTTGCTAACTGTAAATCACCATTTGGAACAAAACTTTCATCACCTCGAATTACACCACCAATCAATGCTTGTTTTGGAAAATGTAAATCCCTCAAAGGATGTTTCGTGATCCGATTATTCTTTTTAATTACGAACTCAATCACTTCTGCATCCACACCATGCAAACCCGCAATTGCTTTCACATTTCCTTTTCGAACATATCTAAAGATATTATTCGCTGCAATCAATTTTTTATTAATCAACGTATCGACCCCGATATTTTGAGAAATATGAATATAATCTGAATTATCCACCAAAGCAATGGTTTTATTTACACCTAATTTATCGGCCATCAAACACGCAATAATATTCGATTCCGTATTTGCCATCAATGCAATTACCGCATCCATTCGCTCTAAACCTTCTTCTTTTAATATTTGAACATTCGAGGGGTCGGCCTGAATGACTAAAGCGTTGTCCAATCGTTCCGTAAGGAATTTACAAGTATCTTTACAAGACTCAACAACGGTCAAATTATAATCATCTTGAAGGATTTTTGTGGTAATGTATCCTAATTTTTTGCCACCAAGAATCATTATATTTTTAATTTCCTGCCTTGCTTTACCGAGAATAGATGCGATATAAGAAATATTCGCATGGTTGGTCAGAATATAAACATGGTCACCACGCTTAATCGTCGTGCTTCCTCTTGGGATAATCGTATGATCACCTCGAAGTATTGCTACGACTCGAAGCGAATACTTTTCATATTGTTTACCAATTTCTTGAAGTGAAAGATTTACCAATTTAGAGTCATCATCTACCGTAATTCCAATTGCTGAAATTTGTCCATTTTCAAAATGAAAAACATCCGTTAATTCATTTTCTTTCACCAAACGTTGAATTTCAATAGCTGCTAATTTTTGAGGAGAAATTAATTTATCAATTCCCAAATCCTTGAACATTTCTCGATACTCTGCACATAAATATTCATCAGAATTAACCCTTGCAATGGTCTGCTTTGCACCCATTTTCTTAGCCAAGATAGCCGACATCAAATTGTTTTTCTCTGAAGTCGTTACTGCCAAAAAGAGTTTACATTCTTCCGCTCCTGCTTGTTGTAAGATGTCTAAAGAAGACGAATCTCCTTTAATCGTAAATACATCTAATTGACTATTCGCATTATCCAACGTTTCTTGCTTTTGGTCAATTAGCGTAATCGCATGTTTCTCGTGCGATAATAATTTTGCTAAATGAAATCCAATATCTCCAGCACCCGCGATAATAATTTTCATGATAATATTTAATGATTCGTGATTGATGGTATTTTGAGGGACGAGGGTAATGCATGGTTGAATATTTGTTTTTCAAATACTTAAATTTTCAATAATCAGTCATGCTCTCTTATCCCTTAAACTCCTTAAAACCTCGTCCAAATTAAGGAAAGGAATATCTATATGTTTTATCAGTTGACCTTAAAATTAGGAACGAAAATTAAATAAATTGAGATTTTAAAAGTGGTAACGGGCTAATAGTCCGTCTGCTTTTTAATTTTAATTTCTCATTTTAATTTTGATTTATTCCTTACATACTCATCCGAAACCAACTCAATTCAGCACTTGTAAATTTGTTATATTTCTTTGAGCCTCTGATTGATTTCGCAAATTTCTTAAAATCTTTTTGACTTCTGTATTTCCTAAAAGCTTTTTCTTGCAAAAAAGCCTGATAAACCTTTTTATCCTTAAAAACCTTCGCATTTTTCGCATTTTTTAACGCCAAATACATCGAATTTTCATTTTCCTGCAATGCATAAATAGTCGCCATTTTATAATCCATTAAGCCACCGTACATTTCGCCTTTCAATTCTCTATCCAAATTTTGAGCCCTTTTGTAATATGCCAAGGCAGAATCATATTGTTCTTGCTCTTTATATGTATTTGCGATTTCTTCATAAGCAAATTTTAAACTGGCATTCATTTCAATCGATTGCTCAAAAGCGATTATTGCAGCACCATAATTCTTTTGTTTTTGATAAATCATGCCTTTATAAAAATACGTCAATGCCTCACTCGGGTTCAGTGCCGCTGCTTTCTGAATATCTTTCAATGCCGCATCTGTATCATCTAAAAAATAATGCATCGCCGCACGATTAAAATACGAAATGGATAACATATTATCCGCTTCAATGGCTTTTGAAAACCATTTTTTCGCTTCTCGCAAATCATAGCTCGACGGCATTTCAATATCTTGATTAAAATATCGAGCCGCACCAATATTATTATAAGCCATCGCAAAAGAAGAATCTATCGAAACCGCTTTTTTGAAATCAGAAATTCCACTACTAAATTGTTTCAAATAACAATACGTCATTCCTCTATCATTATAAGCGTAAGCATGAAAAGGTTTTAAACGAATCGTTTTGCTAAAATAGGTCACGGCATTCTCCAATTCTCCTAAGTTATAACTCATTTGTCCTGCCGAATAAAACGCTTCTGAATTTTTCGGTTCTAAGATGCAAAGCTGCTCAAAATCTGCCAACGCTTTCTCGTATTTCCCTAGCTTTGAGTACGAATGTCCACGAGCATAATATGCCCTTGGATAAAAATCGTAGTCCACCAAAAAATTTGATAAATAATCAATTGCTTGTTCATATTCTCCTTGGCGTTTTGCCGCTAATCCATTTCTATAATCTTCATAATCAATTACTTGAGGCTGAGCAAAAACGGAAATAGTCAAAAATAAATTTAGGATTGAAGTTGTTATTATTTTCATGTTTTTTGGTTTTTTAAGTCATTTAATTTCATATTTATCACGAGATAAAATAGTAATTATCTAGCTTGCTACTCATTAGGTGACCTGAATTCGAATGTCGTCAACTTAAGGAATCGTAGTTATCGAACGGCAGCTTTTCGGTCGCCGTCCGACTAAGATCTGTAGTAGATTATAGGCGAATTATAATATTAGTATCATGATTAATTTAGATCTTCAAATCCATTCTTTAAGAAGATACTATTATTTTTATTTACAATATTACAAATTAAAACAATACATCACTTTACACAAACTTACTAATCTGATAAAAGTCCCTTTTTACGCGACCAATTACACTCTTGTTATATTGTAATTAATAATATGTTCATTAATTATTTATTTAAATATTTGATTTACAGGTATTTAAATAAATAATATTAATTCTTATTCGTAAGATTAATTCATTTTTGCTATTTATCTGGTCTAAATTATCTTTCATCTGAAAAATAAATTCTTTCAGAATAATTTTTTGATAATTATGTAACAATACAAAAAACGAAACCGTCAAGTATTGGCATAGAGGTACTTTATTTTAAAGGTTTAAAGGTAAAACGATACGAAAAAACGATTTTTAAATTATCACGGTAAAAACCTTTAAAACTAAAAACCAAAACACCTTTAAACCTTTTGTTATCAACTAAAAACGAATTACGAATATGAAAAATTTACTCTTTTTTTGCCTTTTCATGGCAATCTCTTTTTCCGCATTTTCACAAGGAAATATAAAAGGAAACGTTACAGATGAAAATAGTCAACCGGTAGAATTTGCAAATGTTTTATTACTCAATGCAGTCGATTCAAGTCTGGCAAAAGGTAATTTATCCGATTCCAACGGGACTTATTATTTTGATGTTTCGTCAGGAAAATATTTGATTTTCGTTTCAATGATTGGCTACCGAGAAACTTATTCTGAGGTATTTGAACTTGGAACGGGAACATTTGTCGTGCAGCCTTTATCCTTAGGCGAAGGGGTGAAATTAGATGAAATTGAAGTCGTCGCAAGACGACCGTTTATTGAACTATCAGCGAATAAATTAATTGTAAATGTAGAAAGTAGTCCGACTTCTGCTGGTGACAACGCGTTGGAAGTATTGCGAAAATCGCCTGGCGTTCAAGTGGATGAAAGTAATAATATATCCTTAAAAGGAAAGCAAGGTGTTTTGATTATGATTGATGGAAAACGATCGTATTTATCGAATACGGAAGTCGCTCGAATGTTGGAAAGTATGCCTTCGAGTAGTATTAATCAGATTGAAATTATCATGAATCCATCCGCAAAATATGACGCAGAAGGAAATGCAGGAATTATTAATATCAAAATGAAAAAGGATAAAAATTTAGGTTTCAATGGCAATATTACGGCTGGTGGAAGTTATGGAGAATACCCTGGAGCAAATGGAAATTTTACGTTCAATTATCGCCAAAAGACATTTAATGTCTTTGGAAATGTCGGTTCTTGGTATAATAAAGGGTTCCAAATTAATACGCTTCATCGGGAAGTTCCGTTCAATGGAATGACGACGATTTTTGATCAAGTTGTAGATAGAGTAAACTATTCACAAGGCGTTTACTATCGTGGTGGCGTAGATTTATTTTTGACCGATAAGACGACTTTAGGGTTTTTGGTGAATGGAAACCATGGAAATTGGAACTTTGAATCTATCTCAAATACGAGTATTTCGGGTGATAATCAAGAAGTTTTTTCATTGGTTCAAGCCGATAATCAAGGTCGAAGTGAATGGGATAATTTGACTTATAATGTGAATTTAAAACAAGATTTTGGTTCTGGAAAAGAGTTGACGCTTGATGCGGATTATTCGACTTATAAAAGTGGAAATAACAGTACTTACGATAATTTTTATCTGAGTAATGACCAACAAGTTGCAATGCCTTATTTGTTGCGTTCTAATAATAATTCAGATATTGAAATCTTCGCTTTTAAAGCAGATTATACGCATCCGATTAATGATAAAACAAGTATTGAAGCAGGCATAAAAAGTAGTTTTGTAACAACGGATAATAGTGTTGCTTTTGAAAATAAGGATTTGAATGATGTTTGGAATTATGATTCTTTACAATCAAATACCTTTGAATTTCAAGAAAATATCAATGCGGCTTATGTGAATTACAATCAGAGTTTTGATAAAATAACATTGCAATTAGGCGTTCGTGCAGAGAATACAAATAACGAAGGCTATTCGGGAACTTTGGATAGTTCGTTGAGTCGGCAGTATGTGAGTTTGTTTCCGAATGTCAGCTTATCGCACAAAATTGGTGAAGATCACAGTTTAAGTTACTCTTACACTCGCCGAATCGACCGACCTTCTTATGAGGATTTGAATCCGTTTTCCTACTTCTTGGATCAGTACACATTTGAAAGAGGAAATCCGTTTTTGAATCCACAATTTACGCACTCGTTTAATACTTCTTATGGTTATAAACAGGTGGCGTTTTTGACAGCAAGTTACGGCAGAACAACTGGTGCGATGACCGACGTAATTGAGCAAATTGATTCTTTGAATATTACGTTTCAAACGAAAATTAACTTAGCGACTCTGGATAATGTTTCCATCAATTTATCCACCCCGATTCCGATTCAAAAATGGTGGATGGTAAGGACGAACCTTTCAGCGAATTTCAATAGTTTTCAATCAGAATATGTTGGTGGCGTAATTGACAATCAGCAATGGAGTTTCAACGCTTACATGGCGAATTATTTTACGGTTCGTAAAGGAACAACGGCAGAAATTAGCGGCTGGTATCAATCTAAAAGTTTATTTGGAATCATCGAAATTCAACCAATGTACGCTGTAAATATTGGCTTTAGCCAAACCGTTTTGGATGGAAAAGGCACGATAAAATTAAGCGGAAATGATATTTTAAATACACAACGTTTCCGTGGTATAATTAATCAAGATAACGTCAATCTAACAATCAATAATAATTGGCAAACGCGCAGATTCAGTGCTTCGTTTACCTATCGTTTTGGAAATGATAAAGTGAAACCGTCAAGGAGAAGAGAAACGGCGACGGATGAAGAACAGAAAAGAGCGGGAAGTGATAATAATTAAATTGATTAGATATAACTTTCGAAATACAAAAAAATAAATTCTTCCGTCATTGCGGTGCATACCGAAATCCGTTGACCGTAAGGACGTAATTTAGAGAAATTACGAGTTTTGAATTGGTGAAGTTAAAAGATTAACCCGTTATGTTTGGACGGGTTATTTACAAAAAACAAAAAGCCTTGTGAATTAATTTTCACAAGGCTTTTATTGTTTCGCATCAAATTGAAATTATCAACAAATATTAAT
>Ga0209712_10001569_pt1 | contig 19426 bp, 12 predicted proteins | sample ArcOceMetagenome_FD_187443 | JGI IMG/M metagenome (GOLD analysis project Ga0209712, IMG submission 187443) | Marine eukaryotic phytoplankton communities from Arctic Ocean - Arctic Ocean - Greenland ARC118M Metagenome (SPAdes) (version 2) | ecosystem: Environmental > Aquatic > Marine > Oceanic...
GTTTTCCGTGCGGCGGGTTTGAGCGCCAACATTGTATTGCGAGAGTATCCGCCCAGTGGTGAGCAGCAGTGGGAACTTGCGGTTGGCGCGTTCGGTGGTGGCGACATATTCGGTCATGGCGAAGAAGCCTTTGCCACGAACAAATTGGTCCACATGCATGATCGGCGTGCCCTCTGGGGTGTCATCATTACAGGGCCACTGGATGCTGCCCAACTGTTCTAAGCGATCGTATGACACGCCGTTAAAGGTTGGAGTTAGACGAGCAATTTCGTCCATAATTTCTGAGGGATGGTTGTACTCCATCTTGCAGCCCAGAGCGTTAGCGAGAGCCATAGTCCCTTCCCAGTCGGCTTTGCCACTGAGTGGCGGCATAACTTTGCGGACTCTTGAGATTCTGCGTTCGGCATTGGTGAAGGTGCCGTCTTTTTCTAAGAATGAAGCGCCGGGTAAAAATACATGGGCAAATTTGGCTGTTTCATTGAGGAAGATATCTTGCACTACCAAACATTCGATGGAGCGCAGTGCTGCTTCCACATGCTGGGTATTAGGGTCGGACTGGGCGATATCTTCGCCCTGGCAATAGAGACCTTTAAAGTCGCCATCGAGGGCGGCGTCGAACATATTGGGGATGCGCAGGCCAGGCTCCGAATCCAGAGTGACGCCCCACTCGTTTTCAAATAAATCGCGGGTCGCTTTGTCGGAGATATGGCGGTAGCCGGGCAGCTCATGGGGGAATGAACCCATATCGCAGGAACCCTGCACATTGTTCTGTCCGCGCAGTGGGTTTACCCCTACACCGTCGCGGCCAATATTGCCGGTGAGCATGGCGAGGTTGGCAATGCCCATCACGGCAGTTGAACCTTGGCTGTGTTCTGTAACACCCAAGCCGTAGAAGATCGCGCCGTTACCACCAGTGGCATAGAGACGCGCAGCGCCGCGCAGATCCGCAGCATCGACACCGGTAATGCTTTCGGTATTTTCTGGGGAGTGGCGTTCGTCGCCAATAAAGGCCAACCACTTTCCAAATTCAGCGACATCGCAGCGCTCGGTAATATAATCCCGCGCTTCAAGGCCTTCGTTAACCACCACGTGGGCCAGTGCATTGAGCAATGTGACATTGGTGCCGGGACGCACGGGCAAATGGTAGTCGGCGGTAATATGCGGCGAGCTAACCAATTCAATCTTGCGTGGGTCTATAACAATTAACTTGGCGCCTTCACGCAGACGGCGCTTTAGGCGTGAACCAAACACCGGGTGGGCTTCGGTTGGGTTAGCGCCCATAACGATAACCACATCGGCGTCGGCCACTGAGGCAAAGGTTTGAGTACCCGCAGATTCGCCCAAGGTGGTTTTTAAGCCAAAGCCGGTGGGTGAATGACAGACCCGGGCACAGGTATCTATATTGTTATTGCCAAAGCCAGCGCGAACCATTTTTTGCACCAGATAGACTTCTTCATTGGTGCATCTTGAAGACGAGATTGCGCCAATACTGTTGCGACCATATTGCGCCTGAATATCTTTGAAGCGTTTGGCGGTGTAAGTCACGGCCTCGTCCCAAGACACTTCGCGCCAGGGGTCGTCGATGCTATCGCGGATCATCGGCACGGTGATACGATCTTTGTGAGTGGCGTAACCAAAGGCAAAGCGACCTTTGACGCAGGCATGGCCTTCGTTGGCCTTGCCGTCTTTGTAGGGGGTCATACGAACGACTTCATTGCCTTTCATCTCGGCTTTAAAGGAGCAGCCGACACCGCAATAGGCACAGGTGGTGATCACTGAGTGCTCGGGTTTACCGGCTTCAATAATGCTTTTTTCGGTGAGTGTGGCGGTTGGGCAGGCAGCGACACAGGCACCACAGGAGACACATTCGGAACCCATAAAGTCTTCGTCCTGACTGACGCTAACTTTGGAGTCAAAACCACGGCCATCAATGGTCAGTGCAAAGGTGCCCTGCACTTCTTCACAGGCCCGTACGCAGCGTGAGCAGACGATGCACTTGGAGGGATCGAAGGTAAAATAGGGATTGGATTCGTCTTTCTCGGCGACTAAATGGTTCTCGCCTTCAAAGCCATAACGCACAGAACGCAGCCCCACTTCACCAGCGGTGTCTTGCAGTTCGCAGTCGCCATTAGTTGGGCAGGTTAGGCAGTCGAGTGGGTGATCGGAGATATACAGTTCCATCACATTGCGGCGCAGTTTGCCGATTTGATCGGACTGGGTTTTGACCTCCATGCCCGCTTCTACATTGGTCGTGCAGGACGCTGGAAATCCTCGACGGCCTTCAATTTCGACCAGACAGACACGACAGGAGCCAAAGGATTTAAGTTGATCGCTAGCGCAGAGACGGGGGATTTTGACACCGTTTTCGGCGGCGGCGCGCATCACTGAGGTGCCTTCTGGGACTGTGACGCTAACGCCATCAATACTTAGGGTGACCATGGTGGTGCTGGTGCTTTTTGGGGTACCGTAATCTGCTTGGGGTTCGTAGAATTCCAACATGTTATTTATCTCCCAGGCTAGCGCCTGTGGCGTCGCGTAATAAAGAGCCCGCGGCCTCTTGTAATAAAAAGTCTTCTGGGAAGTGCTTGATTGCACTGCGCACTGGATATGGCGTCATACCACCCATGGCACAGAGAGAGCCAAACTCCATGGTGTCGCAAAGCTCATGCAACAGAATTAAATTATTGTCGCGATTTTCATTGGCAATAATACGGTCGATCACTTCGACACCGCGCACCGAACCAATACGACAGGGTGTGCATTTACCGCAGGATTCCACCACACAGAATTCCATGGCAAATCTCGCCTGAGCGGCCATGTCGACAGTGTCGTCAAACACCACAATACCGCCGTGGCCAATCATCGCTTTAATGGCGGCAAAGGCTTCGTAGTCCATGGGAGTGTCCCATTGAGACTCGGGCATAAATGCCCCCAATGGCCCACCCACCTGAATGGCACGAATCGGACGACCGCTATAAGTGCCCTGCCCGTAATCTTCGACCACTTCACGCAGTGTCACACCAAAAGCTAATTCAATCAGACCACCACGTTTAATATTACCGGCCAGCTGAATCGCCAGCGTGCCTCTTGAGCGACCCATACCAAAGTTCTGATAAGTTGCTGCGCCCTCGGCCAAAATAGTTGAGATCGCCGCTAAGGTGAGCACGTTATTGACCACGGTTGGCATACCAAACAAACCTTCGATGGCAGGCAGTGGCGGTTTGGCGCGAACCATTCCACGCTTACCCTCTAGGCTTTCTAGCAACGAGGTCTCTTCACCGCAGATATAGGCACCGGCACCCAAACGCACTTCCAGATTGAAGGTTTTACCGGAGCCTTGAATATTGTCACCGAGGAAGTTAGCTTGCTTAGCCCGTTCGATGGCGGTATTCAGAAGTTTGTGGGCCACCGGGTATTCCGAACGCAGATAGATATAACCCTGATTCGCACCCACGGCTAAACCGGCGATGATCATGCCTTCAATCAGCTGGTAGGGATCCGCTTCCATCACTAGACGGTCGGCAAAGGTTCCTGAGTCACCTTCATCGGCGTTGCAAACAATATATTTCTGGCAGTCATCTTTTCCTGCATCATGCACAGTCTGCCATTTAATACCGGCAGGAAATGCTGCACCCCCGCGACCACGCAGACCGGAGTCTTTAACCTGATCGACAATCTGCTGTCCGGTCATCTGTAGGGCGTTGTTAAGGCCTTCAAAGCCGTTTAATGTCTTATAGTTATCCAAGCAAACCGGATCGCCCAAACCGGCGCGGGCATAGGTGAGTCGCTGCTGGGATTTTAAATAGGGAATATCTGCCACTTCACCCTGATAGAGGGCATGACTTGCTGGCTCTGATTCCAACGCGTCAATAATACTGGGAATATCCTTGGCCGAAACTGGGCCGAAAGCAATGCGCCCCTGATCCGTTTCTACTTCTAATAAAGGCTCTAACCAAAACAGTCCACGGGAACCATTTCGAATCGGTTCTAAACCTGCGGCCTGCAATGCACGGGCCACGGCTTCTGAACCTAATGCCAGCGCAGTAGTATCTTGGGGAATATAAAAGATCATTTGGCGACCCCCTCGTCTAACGAGAGGCCAGACACCAGCTCATCAAAGCGGTCTGTATTCACGCGCGCAAAAACATCATCGTTAATGCGCACTGAGGGTGAGCAGGCGCAGTTGCCTAAGCAGTACACCGGCTCTAGTGTAATGGCTCCATCGGCGGTGGTTTCACCGTAGTCGACACCTAGGGTTTGCTTGGCATGGGCTTCTAGCTGACGGGAGCCCATAGACTGACAGGCTTCAGCGCGACAAATTTGTACTGTATGGCGGCCTACGGGAGTGGTTTTAAAGTCATGGTAAAAACTGATCACGCCATGCACTTCGGCGCGAGACAGGTTAAGGCCTTGGGCAATAATCGGCACAGTTGAATCTGGCACATAACCTATGTGCCCCTGAATCGCATGTAACAGTGGCAGTAAGGCACCGGGCAACTGTTTATATTGCCCGACTAAATCACTGATAGATTGCTGCTCATTTTGGCTGATACCCAACTCAACTACTCCTGTGGTTATGTTTGGCGTCTCGTCTATTGAACGGCCCGCCAACGCTCGCAGTCTAGCATTATCACTACAGAGTTCTGCCTTACCCAAGCGACTCTTATTTACCTAATAAGGACTGCTTATTACCTCTCCATTAGCGCTGTCTTTTAAGCCGTTTGATTAAAATAGAGCGCGGGCATGAAATGCAATGTGCTCTGCTATAAACGTAGCTATAAAAAAGTAGCTGTGATCATAATCGGGCTGCATTCTGATTTGCATGGGGTAATCCGCCACTTGACCTGCACTGACAAGTAACTGCGTCTTCAGCTGCTCAGTTAAAAAATTGTCGGCATCCCCCTGATCTACAAGTACTGGCACATGCTGTTTAGCCTGTTTGACGAGTTCAATCGCGTCATATTGTTTCCAAGTCTGTCGATCATCACCCAGATAGTTGCTCAGTGCTTTTTCACCCCAGGGGCAATTGAGCGGGGAACAGATGGGTGAGAAAGCCGACACCGATTTGAATCGCTCTGGATTTTTAAGGGCAATGGTTAAGGCCCCATGGCCACCCATGGAATGCCCCGAAATCGAGACGCGCCGGCCATCCACCGGAAACTCACCGTTAATTAGCGCTGGCAGCTCATCTAAGATATAGCTATACATCTGATAGTGCTCTGCCCAAGGCCGCTGTGTGGCATTAACATAGAAACCGGCACCCAGACCCATATCGTAAGCTGCCTCTGGATCGTCAGCGACGCCATCCCCTCTGGGGCTAGTATCTGGGCAGACTATGGCGATGCCATGTTCCGCTGCATGCTGTTGGGCTCCCGCTTTTTGAACAAAGTTCTCGTCGTTGCAGGTTAGTCCCGACAGCCAATATAAAACGGGCACCGGACCTTTTTTCGCCTGAGGCGGCAGGTAGATACTAAAAGTCATTTCACAGTTCAATACTGAAGACTGGTGTTTATACCTTAGCTGCTGGCCACCAAAGCTTTGGTTTGCGCCAACCTGTTCTATTGACTTAAACGCCATTTAAAACTCCACGACCGAACGAATACTCTCACCAGAATGCATTAAATCAAAAGCCCTATTGATATCTTCAAGAGGCATCTTGTGAGTAATCAAATCATCAATATTAATTTTTCCGTCCATATACCAGTCGACAATACGCGGCACATCGGTGCGACCGCGGGCACCCCCAAAGGCAGTTCCCCGCCATGAGCGGCCGGTGACCAACTGGAATGGACGAGTGGTAATCTGCTTGCCAGCCCCAGCCACACCGACTATGCAGCTTTCGCCCCAGCCTTTGTGGCAGCACTCAAGCGCTTGGCGCATCACATCGACGTTGCCTATACATTCAAAGCTGTAATCCACACCGCCGCCGGTCATCTGAATAATATGGTCGACTACGTTGTCGACATCTTTGGGGTTAATAAAGTCGGTCATACCAAACTGCTTGCCCAAGCCTTCTCGGGCGGGATTTAGGTCTATACCGATTATCCTTGTGGCGCCGACCATCTTGGCTCCCTGAATCACGTTCAAGCCAATACCACCGAGACCAAATACAGCTACTGTAGAACCGGCTTCCACTTTCATGGTGAAGGCAACGGCACCAATTCCGGTGGTGACGCCACAGCCGATATAACAGATCTTGTCGAAGGGGGCGTCTTTACGCACCTTGGCCAGTGAGATCTCGGGAAGGACTGTGTAATTGGAGAAAGTAGAGCAACCCATATAGTGGAGAATGGGCTTGCCTTCGAAGGAGAAGCGGCTGGTACCATCGGGCATCAGGCCCTGACCCTGAGTTGATCGCACGGCCTGACAGAGATTGGTTTTGGGATTTAGGCAATACTCGCATTCGCGGCACTCAGCAGTATAAAGAGGAATCACATGATCGCCGGGCTTGAGGCTCTTCACCCCCGGGCCCACCTCAACCACTATACCTGCGCCTTCGTGGCCCAAAATAGCGGGAAAAGCGCCCTCGGGATCATCGCCAGAGAGCGTGAAGGCATCCGTATGGCAAACCCCTGTGGCTTTGATTTCGACTAGTACTTCTCCCGCTCTGGGCCCGTCGAGATCCACTTCTACCACTTCTAATGGCTTACCTGCGCCAAATGCCACTGCTGCCTTTGTTTTCATACTTTGAATCCTTGTAATGTCTTAAGAGCATCTTAAATATTAAGCCGTTCGTTTACTTTTATTGGTTGCCATACTAGGACAAAAGGCGCTATTTTGGCTATCAAATAACGACCACCTAATAACAAAAATAACAATCGGGGGTAACAATGGCACAAACAGCAAACCTCATTATCGTCTGCCTGCTAATTGCAGCTATTCCGTTGAGTAGTGCCAGTCAAACTGATGCGGACTCTATAGATAATTTGGTGATTTATACAGCCCAGAAAATAATCACTATGGAACCCGCCCTGCCCGAGGCCACCGCAGTGGCTGTAGCCAATGGCCGCATTGTTGCAGTGGGTTCACTCAAATCCCTGAGTAGCTGGAGCGACAAAAAATACGCGCGTATAGACCGCCGGTTTGAGGGCAAGGTTATGATGCCCGGCTTTATTGATCCCCATGTGCATCCTTCCCTGCCAGCGGTACTGACACAGTTTCCCTTTATTGCCCCGGATGACTGGTCACTGCCCACCGGAGAATTTCCCGGTGCCAAAACCCCAGAAGCTTATCTAAAACGTCTTACCCAGCTGGTGGCCGAGCACAGCGATACAGACATTCCCTTTATTGCATGGGGCTACCACCCACTGTGGCATGGGGAATTGTTTCGCGAGCAGCTCAGCGCCCTATTCCCCGACAAACCCGTGATGCTATGGCACAGATCATTTCATGAAATAGTTGCCAATGATGCGGCACTCAATATGCTCGGTATAAAACAAGCTGATCTCGCGGGCAACCCATTAACCGATTGGTCAAAAGGTCATTTCTTTGAGAATGGTATGTACGCCCTTATTCCAAAGATGCCATTCCTGTTTGACCCTGCTCGCTTTGGCAAAGGCATGGAGAACTTTATTCAAATGGTTCATCAGGGCGGTGTGACTACAGCCCTGGATATGGGCACTGGTGTATTTGGTAATCCCGATGCGGAAATCGACCTGATTCGCCATACAGTCGAAACACTCCAGGCTCCAGCCCGATTAATCCTGACACCGATTATTACCGACTTTATGGGTCGCGGGATATCCATTGAAGATGCCCTAGTACAAGTGGATCAGTGGCGTGAACAAAACAGTCATCGAGTGATGTTTGACCGGCGCTTTAAGCTGATGATTGATGGGGCCATCTACAGTGGACTGGCGCAGTTTAAGTTTCCTGGCTATATCGATGGTCATGAGGGTGTCTGGATGGTGCCGCCTAAGGTCTCCCAACAATGGGCTCAGGCATTTTGGGATGCGGGCTATCAGATTCATGCCCATACCAATGGCGACGGCAGTGCTGAAGTCTTAATCGACCTGCTAAAAACCCTGCAAAAAAACACCCCTAAAACCGATCATCGTTTGGCGCTAGAGCATTTTGCCTATACCACAGAAGATCAAAATCGACAGCTTGCCGAGCTCGGCGCGGTGGTCTCCGCCAATCCCTACTACCACTATATGCTCAGCGATATGTACAGCGATCAATGGCTGGGTGCCGATCGCGGCAGCCAGATGGTGCGTCTCGGTTCTCTGGAGCGGCTGGGTATGCCCTTTGCCTTTCATTCCGACAGTCCCATGGCACCGTTGGAACCCCTGACGCTGGTTTCAGCGGCGGTTAATCGAGTAACCATTAATGGCAATCTCAGCGGTGCCAATGAGCGCGTCAGCCTGGAGGCAGGTCTGCGAGCGATAACTATAGATGCAGCCTGGGTCATGGGTTGGGAAGATGAGATTGGGTCGATTCGTGCGGGCAAGAAAGCCGACTTTACAATACTTGAGGCCGATCCCTATAAGGTCGGTCCCAAGGGCATAAAAGATATCAAAATCTGGGGCACCGTCTTTGAGGGACTACCTGCACCCTTAGAGCCGGCTGATTAACTGCCACTGATGACGTAAGCCATTGATCTGATTTAGTAGCTTACAACCGTCAATGCGGCCATCAGTACGGCCATTGTTGTAACTATGCAGTAACTATCCAGTAACTATCCAGTAACTATCCAGTAGCTGTGTGACTACAGGCGATAGTGAAGCTATTGACGTCCCATTGGTCATAGGTGGGAGTTTCGCCAATGAGTTTTTGGCGTTACTATTAACAGGTTAAAAAATAATAAGTAGAGGAAACATGAAAATGTTTAGAACTCTCGTCAAGACAATATCTTTAATACTCTTTTTAACTCTACTAACTTCTTGTGGTGGCGGTTCCAATTCCGCTGACCCTTCGAGATCGGCTACCGATACTAGTGATGCACCAGAGACTGGTCAATCCGTCCTATGGCAAGAGGCTACGCCTGAGTCCGTCGGCATGGACTCAGAGCGGCTAGAACAGACCTTTGACCAGGCCTTTGCTGATGGCAACTACACTCAAGCCGCTCTGGTTATCAAAGACGATAAACTGGTCTATGAGCGCTACAGAGGAATTCTGCCAACGGAAGCGGCCAATCTCACAGCGACCACTGTGCTCGACAGTCAAACAGTTTATGGCACACGCGATAAAGATAGCCTTGCGACCTCCTGGTCAACGGCCAAATCCTTTACCAGTGTGTTGATCGCCATTGCTATTGAACAGGGCTTTATCGAATCCCTCTCGGAACCGGCCTCTGCCTATATAGATGAGTGGCAAGGGGACGAAAGAGCCGCAATCACAATTCGTAATCTGCTGGATATGCGCTCAGGGCTGCCCCTAGTCTGTTATGACTTTGCCGCACAACGCTTGGGCGTCTGTACTAACGCTGGCAATGCCGGCGGTGATTTAGTCTTCTCCAATAATCAGATGTCTGCCTGTATTAATCGCCCACTGGCAGCGACCAATATCAATCAGCCCTGGCATACAACAGGGGCAACCTGGCAGTCCGGCTACTGGCTCTATTCTAATTGCGACACCATGGTGCTGGGAGAAATCCTCTACCGAGCTACAGGTAAGGATCTGCAGACCTACGCCGACCTGCATCTGTTTTCTAAGATCGGCATGCAGGCCCAGTGGTGGCGAGACAATGACGCTACCAGTCAGGTGGATGGCAATTATTTAGCCTATTGCTGCCTGGATGCTACGCCACGTGATTTTGCACGATTTGGGCAGTTACTGCTGAATAATGGCGTATGGGATAGTGAACAGGTAATTCCCAGCTCTTATGTGGCTAGCATCAAAAACATTACTGTCGACTCTAGAGTGACCGAAATAGGCGGCGGCGGACTATTCAGCTACGGACTAAAATTTTGGAGCATATTTCCTGAAACTCAAGAGGATGGTTCGATTTATCCGCCACCTAATACGCTGATCTCAACCACTGGATTTGATGGTCAATATATCACTCTAGATTTTGACAACAATATTGTGGTGGTTCGCAATGGCCTTTACAGCCCGATTATAAACGCCTCCGATGATCGGAAAATGACCATCACCTCCAGTGATTTTTCAGCATCCAGCTTAGTGGGCTCTATACCGAACGGCATAAGTTTGACTGCAGGATCTAGCTATGTGCACCAGAAGCTGCTCTATGGCGTCAACAAATCAATTATCGCGTCAGACTAACTAGAGATATTTAGTCTTCAAACAATTTTAATCATAATAAAAAAAGGCAATATCATGAGCGACATTATTCTCTACGTACTAGCACTGACACTATTCCAAATCTGGCTGCTACCCATGGCCGCCAACTTAAAAAATAGCGCCTATCTGCTTTCCAATCGTGACGAAGAAGTTGAAACTTCCGTGACCTATCAGCGCATCAAACGCGCCGCAGCCAACCTTCAAGAAACCCTGCCAATTTTTCTTACCCTGGCACTCTTATCAATGATTATGGATATAGATAACACTCAGGCCGCGACTGCCTGGCTGGTATTGCGCGTTGTTCACCTGGCTTGCTATAGCCTTGGCTTTGCCATGTTCCGCAGCCTTAGCTGGGTCGCCTCGGTAATTGCCCTTGTCACTATGGCTATGGAACTCATCTAAGCGGCTCCGTTAAGCCACTCTCTCTTTTATTGAGCAAATCTATGCCGGGCGTTACATTAAAAAACAACGCCCGGTCACGAATGGAAAAATACTATGCGCACCAAACTCTCTTTAGCATTAGGAATATTGCTGCTGACAGCCTGCAGTGGACCGGATGATTCATCCCCACTCAGCGTTGAGCAAACAGCACCAGCTAGTGCCGCAGTTCAGTCCGACACCTGTGACAATTTCAATGCCGATGGTACTGCGCTATTTGGTGATCTGCATGTTCACACCAGCTATTCCTTTGATGCCGCGGCCAATAGTCTGGGTACCACTCCTGCGGATGCTCACCGCTACGCTCGCGGTAAAGCAATCCCGTTTTTCCCAGTGGATAAACAGGGTGTTCCCCTTGGCTTAGTAAAGATTGATCGGCCACTGGATTTTCTTGCGGTCACCGATCACGGAGAATTTCTCGGTGAACGGGCACTGTGCCGCACCGAAGGCTCACCGGCCTACAACACCACTTTCTGTAACAACTATCGCGTCAATGAGCGTCAGGGCATGCTTATGCTGGGCTCGGTGATCACCACAGAAACTCCAGAGCGCATTACAGAGATTTGCGGCGCCGATGGCAGTCAGTGCAGTGAATATGCCGAGTCACCTTGGCAAGACATTCAACTGGCGGCTAATAATGCCAATGCTCCCTGCGAGTTCACCAGCTTTGTTGCCTATGAATACACAGGTACGCCGGGCACATCGAACTACCATCGCAATGTCATTTTTCGCGATGATAATGTCCCCGCCAAACCGGTTAGCTATATAGACGCACCCATCGACAGTAAGCTCTGGTCTGCACTGGATGCGGTCTGTGATATTGCCGAGGGTTGCGACTACCTGACTATTCCTCACAACTCAAACCTAGCCAATGGACGCATGGCACCCTATATGCAGCTTGAAGATACCACTGCAGCAAAGCGTGCCTATGCCGCTTCGCGACTTAAGCGCGAGCCAATCATGGAGATCTTTCAGCACAAAGGTAGCTCCGAATGTATCAATGGCTTAAGCAGTGTCTTTGGCGCGCCGGACGAGCTCTGTGAGATCGAAGCGGTACGGCGCATGGGCGAAGATAAAACCTATGTCACCCGCAGCCTAAAAGAGGGCGATCTGACTATGGGTCAAGCCTCAGAGGTCACCGCAGAATGTGAACCCGGCAAGACCGGCAGCAATGGCATGCTCGGTGCCGGCTGTGTCCACCCTACTGACTTCCAGCGCTCGGGCCTATTGGTTGGCCTGCTCGAAGAACAGTCGATTGGTTTAAACCCGGTTAAGCTCGGCACCATTGCCGCGACTGACACTCATTCAAGTACCCCTGGTGCGGTTATTGAAAATGCCTGGACTGGTGCTGTCACCGGTGAATCAAACCCTGCTGAGCGACTCAAGCCAGGTCTGCTAACCAGTGGTATTGATGGCAACCCCGGTGGTTTAGCCGGTGTTTGGGCAAAGCAAAATACGCGCGATGGCATCTTTGACGCCATGTTGCGCAAAGAAGTATTTGGTACCTCGGGGCCACGTATTCGACCGCGTCTGTTCGCTGGCTGGGATCTCAATGAAGGTCTCTGCGATGCTCCGGATATGGTTGCTAAAGCCTATGCCTCGGGCGTTCCTATGGGCGCTGATTTAGTGGCTGCAGGTGACAGTGACAAGGCCCCTAGCCTACTGGCCTATGCCGCTAAGGATCCGGATGGCAAGCCGTTGGTAGCACTACACCTGATCAAGGGTTGGATCGACGGTGAAGGCCAAATGCACAATGAAGTGATCACAGTTGCCGAAGCGGAAACCGGTGCTGATAGTCTCTGTGTGGTGTATAGCGATGACAACTTTGACGCTAGCCAGTCAGCCTATTACTACCTGCGCGCCGTAGAGCCTGAGACGGCTCGCTGGCACACCTATGACTGTGCGGCATTGGCTGAGCCTGATCGCCCTGAGGTCTGCACTAATGGGGCTTATCCTGAGACTGTTCGGGAGATGGCGTGGACATCTCCGATTTGGTATCAGGGTAGTAAAGCCGGTAATTAGGCTGTAGCTAGTTCACTGTGAAGAGTTAACTATGAAGAGTTAACTGGCAAAAGCTAACCATAATGGTCAGCTGTTAGTCTCTGGCTATGAATGGTTAGCTAGAAATCGCTGAGCTGTGATTGTGCTTAGTAGGAGCAAGACACCTATTAAGCGCAATCACCAACAGCCCTGCTAACTAAGATAAGAAGTCCTCACAGTTCGCCACTGGCATTGGCTTGCCAAAGTGATAACCTTGAAAGCGCTGGCAACCATAAGACTGAAGTAAATCGTACTGAGTTTGGGTTTCTACTCCCTCGGCAACAACCATCAAACCGAGGCTTTTGGCCATGCTGATAATGGTCTTAATAATTATTGTAGGTCTGGCGTTAATATGCATATTGCGCACAAAAGACTGATCGATCTTGAGTTCCGACAACGGCAGTTTCGACAAATATTCAAGGGACGAATAACCAGTTCCAAAATCATCAATCGAGAACCTTAGCCCCAGTCGCTTGAGCTTCCGCATTATATCGATAGCGGCGTCTACATCTCGTATCACAAGGCTCTCCGTCACCTCGAACTTAAGCCGCCGCGCATCAACCCCGGTTCGCTTTAAACACTCCAAGATGTCCTCAATAAACTGAGGATGATAAAATTGCTTCGGACTAATATTGACCGAGACGGACAGCTCGTCCCCAAGGCCCTGTTCCCGACAAGATTGAATCTGCTCGCAGGCGGTATTAATCACCCATCTGCCGATACCGAGAATCAATCCAGAGTCTTCTGCCAGCGGGATAAAATCTCCTGGTAACACTAGCCCCAATGAAGGGTTTTTCCAACGGATAAGTGCTTCATTACCTACCACTGCGCCCTTATCGTCCACCTGCTTCTGGTAATACAACTGAAACTGATTTTCTTCGATCGCATTATGCAGCGCATACTCAGTACTGGCACGCTTATCGATCGCCGCTTGCATCACAGGGTCGAAAAATCGCAACGTATTACGCCCCGATTTCTTTGCCTGATACATGGCAATATCAGCCTGTTTAAGCGTTTCATCGGAACTCACATTACTACGGTCAATTATCGTCGCCCCAATACTCACGGTGCTAAAAAACTCATGATGCTTTAACTCATAGGGCTGTTCCAATGCTGAAAATATTTTTGTCGCTGCGACTCTCGTCTGAGCGGGAACATCAGTGCCATCGCTACCAAGGTTTTGCAGGATAATGACGAATTCATCGCCCCCTATGCGTGCAACTGTATCTTCAATGCGCAGAAGAACCTCAAGCCTATGAGCCATCTTTTGTAACAGGAGGTCGCCAAAGTCGTGGCCCAGATGATCGTTGAGATCCTTGAAATTGTCTATATCAATAAACAGCAGCGCCGCTTTTTCTCTTGTCCGCCCAATGGTCGCTATCGTTTGATCTAGCCTGTCTTTGAGCAAGCGTCTATTGGGTAGATTGGTCAGCGGATCGAAAAAGGCCAGATGATATATTTCATCCGCATCGCGTTTCGCTTTGGACATGTCAGAAAAAGACATCACATAATTACTCGTCCCTCCTCCTGAATCACTAATCCTACTAATAGTTAGATGCAGTGGGATAACGTCCAAATCCTTGTGCTCCTCCCAAATTTCACCGGACCAAGTATCATCATATTTAACAGATTCCCAGATAGAGGTCAGGAATTTTTTTTCATGCTTATCAGGGCGAAGAAGATGGGGAGCCAGCCCCATCATCTCTTCTGCAGAGTAGCCAGTGATTCTCTCAGCACTACTATTGATGCGTATAATATTGAAATCAGCATCGGTGATGATTATTCCCTCGGAACCATCAAAGGTCATGGCTGCAATTCGTAGGTCATAGATGCGTTTATTTCTCTCCGTCACATCCCTCATAAAACTGGTCACTACAGTCTCACCAAAGCGTCTCAAGTAAACCACAGAAACCTCAACAGATACCCTCTCCCCACTGGCTCTAATCGCATCAAACTCAAAACGGTTAGGGGTAAATTCTCCCACCGCGCCACCAGCAATGCTTCCAAATTGTTTTTCCGCAGCTTCGCGGCCACTGGGTTCAATAATCAGATCAACAATATTTTTGCTGTGCGCTTGAAACTCTGTGTATCCAAAAATAACCTCGGCGACAGGATTCCAATAAATCACCATTCCATGCTCATCCGTAGACACAACTGCATCCAGAGTGGAGTCTAAAATTCGTCGCGACAGTATTTCAAATTGGACGCGCGAATTTAACTGCTTCTGGAGGAAAATAGCCTGCTCATCAATATTCGAATCCGACTGCAAGATGTTTTTTTCATCTGACACCTCGCCTAATACTCTTCTCATTGTTTTGTAGCTATGGCGCAGATCTAACTCGCGCACGACAAGGCGACTGAGCGTTTTAAGAGACAACTTTTGGAAGTCAGATAGTTTTCCCGGCTTATAGTCGAGCACACAGAGAGTACCCAGGGCATCTCCATTAGGAGCTATTAGAGGAACACCGGCATAAAACCGAAACATTGGGCCATCGGTAACCAGAGTATTATCGACGAAGCGTGGATCGAGAAGCGCATTGGGTACCTCCATAATCTCAGAGGGTTTTAAAATACTATGGGCGCAAAAAGCCACTTCTCTTTCAGTTTCGTCAACATTGAGACCTACCTTAGCTTTAAACCACTGCCGATTACTATCCACAAGCGAGATTAAGGCCACAGGCATATTGCAAATCTTTGCTGCCATCTCGGTTAGTTCATCGAACTCAGGCTCATGACCCGTATCCAAGACTTCAAGATCCTGAAGGGTTTTTAGCCTATGCGCTTCATTTTCGGGGAGTGGAGCTTTCACAATCACCTCTCATGAGGTCTTTATTATATTTAATTTTGAGTGCAACTTGGGTTGAACATAGGTACTACAAACAACAGTTCCCCCTGTTATAGAAAAAAATACTAACGGCCCCTTTAACCTTTTTTCGCTATAACGTCGCGTTTCCACTCGCTCTTACTATGATCTATTTTTAGCCTATCCTAGCCTTTGTTTCGCTAAAACCATGTTGAAATAGCTTCAGCCAATCTTAAAAACTAAATATCTCGCCAACTAGTCGCAATCTACATAGCCAGATTTATAGCATCTAGTAGCTAGAGCCTTTGCAATTGCTATTTCCTTAGCTGACATTCTATGCCTTAAAACAGCCACATTTTGCATTGCAGCGCTGTCTCCCTGAGACTTAGCCAACGACCACCAGGCATATGCCTTGAGCATATTCTTAGACACACCGTCACCTATGGCATACATGCTACCCAGATTAGACTGAGCGCCGGCATCTCCTTGCTCAGCAGCTTTGCGATACCACCTGACAGCCTCAAAATCATTCTCAGAAACACCTTCACCTTTGGCATACATAACGCCTAAGCTGAACTGACCGTCGACCCCTCCTTGCTCGGCGGCTCTGCGATACCAGCCAACGGCCTCGGCGGCGTCCTTAAGAACACCACGACCATTTGCGTACATAAAAGCCAGGTTAGACTGAGCGAGAACATCGCCTTGTTCAGCGGCTTTGCGATACCAGTTAACAGCCTCAACATGATCCTCTGGGACTCCAAGACCATTTTCATACATGACTCCTAAATTAGACTGAGCGATGGCATTCCCATTATTAGCATGCATAAGAGCCTCGCCGAAGTCAGAGGAAAAAGCGGCTTGGAACGACAAAAAAGCTGTCACTAAAAGTATGAGTTTCATGTAACTAGGACTCGGTCAAATAATCGATCATTAACTAAGCTATAGACCATTGATATTCTTACTGACGAAAACTACGAAAAAAACCGAAGCTTTAGTCTCTGTAGCAGTTACATCGTTACTCAGTCGTTAACGCTGCAATAGCCGATTTATAACCTTTAAGTTTTTTAGCATTAATTTTCCCTATAGATAATTTCTGAGGGGAAACTATATTTTCTCTAATCAATGTAAAGTCCTATATTAAAAAAGTATGGCGCAGCGGATATTTCTATCCACATAGAGCCCATCTATACAGAGCCCATCTATTCAAAGCCTATCCATATAGAACATAAGGCCATAACAGAGCAAAGCGCCAAGCCAACCACAGCGGACCGCTAAGTTGGCTTAGTCAAGCGCGAGGTTATTTCTAGTCTATTGTTTAGTAGAGAGTCCTGCGAGGCTGACCTATTCCTCATCATGTTGTCTGAAAATACTATTTCAGATCGCAGCGCCAATGATTTATTGGCCGCGATATTAGAACAACTGTTGCAGGTTGATGGTATTGGCTGAAATTTGAGCATAATCAGGACAACAATTAAATAGAGGGGAAATACAATTATGAAACCAGTATTCGTATACGGTGTAATGTTTTTGATAATGCTTTCTGGCTGTGACAGGGGTCCTAAGTCTGGACATGGATTCAGGCTACCAGATGGTGATATCAATCGTGGTCAGGTCGTGTTTGTCGAATTCGAATGCAACGCGTGCCACTCCGTAGGGACTATTGAACAGCTTACTGCCGCCAGCTCAGAGAACAGCATCTCAGTTAAGTTGGGTGGCAAGGTAACCTCAATCCAAACCTATGGTCAACTTGTTACCTCGATCGTTAATCCATCCCATCGGCTAGTAGGTCGCTACCCTAAAGAGCAGGTAAGCACGGCTGATGGCGAATCACTGATGCGTAACTACAACGACGAGATGACTGTAAACCAGCTCATCCATCTGGTTGCATTTTTGCAATCAAATTACGAGCTGCGACCCTACCAGGGACCGAGAGATCATTTGTATTAACCCTAGCCTTAGGGATACTGTTGGGCAGTTAGTTGCCGTATCGCTGATGGTTTTGGAGTGCTAAATGGGAGAGGTTGTTAGCAAGCTGGGGCTTGCTAACAATTGCTCGGCAACGCCTGCGAAACCGGAACGGTAGAATAGAGTATCTCCCAAAAGGCCGACGATTTAACAAACCATAATAATTATGTCATCCCGACCGAGCGCAGCGACGAGGGATCTCTTGAGATCTTTCAAATGGGTTCGAGATAACAGTCCACCCCCCTCACCTGTGATGGGTTGGCGTGCTCAACGGAAGGGATTAATCGATTGATATCACGCTACCATAGAAGCTTAAACCATTTTTTAGAGCCTGACGATAGGCCGAAAATACACCTACTAACAATTGCATAACCATGCATTTATCTATAAGCTCACCAACTTCATTTGCATAAGGCAGCGCCTAAGCTTCTTTCGCTCTTGACCCTCTATTTATCAGCCCACTGTCACCATCACTGTCAAAGGTAGGCTGCAATAACTTTTTTTAAAAAATTGAAAGGAAGTGTGCCATGAAAAATAAATTTTTAACTTTAGTAATATTACTTGCATCGTTTTCCCTTGTTGCCTGCGGTGGCGGCAGTAGTAAAACTGACGTCGACGATACTACTGGAGATACTACTGGAGATACTACTGGAGATACTACCGGAGATACTACTGGAGATACTACCGGAGATACTACTGGAGATACTACTGGAGATACTACTGGAGATGAGACCCAAAGTGCCGACGGCTTATGGTCCGGCGAAGAGACTGCAAATTCAGAGACGATAGGGTTATTTAATGAGGGTACGTTTATAATCATCAATGTAGTTGAGGGTGTAAGTGATGATGAACCAACTACTGGTAATTTCTATCAAGGTACCTACACTGTTACGGGCGACGTCTTGGAAATAGTCAATGCAGATGCCTACTTGATGAATGGAGCATTTATTGCGAAAGGAAACATCGACGGTGTTGTTAATACAGAAGCCACTATCTTAGCTACAGCAACGGATCTCGCGGGAGCAGAAGTCGACAACATAGAGTTAATTTATGACCCCTTAAATACCGATAGAGACATTACATTTGATGATCTAGTAGGATCTTGGATGCCAGCGATTGACGAAGAAGGTAGCATTACCATATCGGATGCCGGTGTATTTACAATGACAGCTAACGATTGTGACAGCACTGGTACGGTAGCATTGACATCTAGTAACAATATCATCGAAGTAGCGCTTACCACTACCGGAGATGCTTGTGACACCACTGGCGACTTCACTGGTTTTGCAGTGCTTTCCGACGATCATGACGACGACAACGATTCAACCATACTTAATAATGAGTTGATTATCGTTTATTCAAACGGTGATTTTGGGTACGCCTATCCTGCGTTTAAAGCACCTTAAGCTTAACTCAAGATAGCCCTGCACTGCTTGAAATAGAGCCCCTAGCATCAGTTGATGCTAGGGGCTTTTTTACATCTTTCAATAAAGGGTACAGGCTGCTGAGAGGGAGCTTTTTTTTGTTTAAGGTTTGAGAGTACTAGTGAATCTTGGAGAGCCGTCTTTGGCGCGTAAAGCGCGTTCGCATATCGGAGTCAGACATTAGACTGCAGTTTGCAAACTTGTTCATAGAGGTGCTGTAGGGCATACAATGGTACTGATACCTGTCTGGCCAGGTGGCGCTGTAGATTAGTGTTCTGGTTTATTGGTCACTACAGTAGTGACTCATTACACCTCTATCATCCCGAGCACAATTTACGTCATCTCGATAGCCTGCCGTTTTAGCCGCCCCTCCATTTATGTCATCCCGACTGCAGTGGAGGGATCTCATGCAATAGGCAGCAAGCTTTTAGGTTTATACATTTCCCCAGCTGCAGGTGCCATTCAGCAGGGAGATCCTTCGGCTTCGCTCAGGATGACAAGATATGCGTAGTCA
>Ga0209712_10001571_pt1 | contig 19414 bp, 18 predicted proteins | sample ArcOceMetagenome_FD_187443 | JGI IMG/M metagenome (GOLD analysis project Ga0209712, IMG submission 187443) | Marine eukaryotic phytoplankton communities from Arctic Ocean - Arctic Ocean - Greenland ARC118M Metagenome (SPAdes) (version 2) | ecosystem: Environmental > Aquatic > Marine > Oceanic...
GCGATGAAGCAATTGAAGATTGTCATTTAAAAGCTGGAAAAGACATGTTGTGTCTTTACATTAATAACAATGAGGAAACCGAGTTATTTAATGGAAAAGCATTACGATTGGGTGGAAGTGCAGCCGTCTATGAAGACAACAATTCTTACTTTGGAGATTTGTCTGCCATTATTATTGAAAACATGCCTTTTTGGGCAGATTTTAGTTCAGCTCCTAGTCAGGAAACAGCTTTAATGAGTGAGTGGGAAACAAAAATGGAGGCTATTATTAATGAGACCATTCATGAGAATATTACAAGTCTGGTGGGTGTTCCTTCATGGATGTTGGTATTACTAAATAGGGTTTTAGAAAAGACAGGAAAAGATAATATATTAGAAGTTTGGCCTAATTTAGAAGTCTATTTTCATGGAGGTGTAAACTTTAATCCCTATAGAGAGCAATACAAAAAACTCATTCCTAAGAAAGATTTTAAATATTATGAAACCTATAATGCTTCTGAAGGTTTCTTTGCCTTACAAGACATTAATGGTTGTTTAGACCTGCTGTTAATGTTAGATTATGGAATCTTCTATGAATTTATTCCTATGAGTGACTATAATGGTGAAAACTCTGTAGCGATTCCTCTATCTGAAGTAAAAAAAGGAGAGAATTATGCCGTTGTCATCTCTACAAACGGTGGTTTGTGGCGATATTTAATTGGTGATACCGTTAAATTTACCTCATTAGCTCCTTACAGAATTAGAATTACAGGAAGAACCAAGCATCATATTAATGTATTTGGTGAGGAATTGATTATTGAAAATGCAGAAGAAGCTTTGAAGCTAGCTTGTAAAAAAACAAAAGCAACTATTACAGATTATACTGTTGGCCCCATTTTTATGGATGGTAAAAAACAAGGAAGTCATGAATGGATAATTGAATTTGCAAAAGCGCCAAAAAGTTTAGAATATTTCACAGAATTACTTGACAATGCCTTAAAATCTATTAACTCAGATTATGAAGCCAAGCGCTATAATAATATGACTTTGGTAATGCCAAAAATTCATAGTGTAAAAAAAGGATTGTTTTATTCTTGGCTAAAGAAAAAAGGGAAATTAGGCGGACAACATAAAGTGCCTAGACTGTCTAATAAAAGAGATTTTGTTGAGGAATTGTTAGGCCTTTAAATCTTTCGCTCCACCACATAGTCAATCATTTTAATTAAAGAAGACTTATAATCAGAATCTTGGTAGTTATCTAAAATTGCCAGAGCTTTGGTTTTATAATCTGCCATTTTTTTAATGGTGTATTCTATACCACCACTTTTTTTTACAAAAGTAATTACTTCTCTAACGCGTTTTTTGTCTTTGTTATGTTTTTTGATAGAGTTTATCAACCAAGCTTTTTCTTTTTTAGAGCAATTATTTAGCGTATAAATTAGAGGTAAAGTCATCTTTTGCTCTTTGATATCTATTCCTGTAGGTTTTCCAATTTTTTCTTCAGAGTAATCAAATAAATCATCTTTTATTTGAAATGCCATTCCAATATATTGTCCAAATTTTCTCATTTGCTGAATTGTATCTTGATTGGCTCCAACAGATGCTGCGCCAATACCACAGCAAGCTGCAATTAAAGTAGCTGTTTTCTGGCGGATAATTTCATAGTAAACATCTTCAGTAATATCTAGTTTTCTGGCTTTTTCTATTTGTAGTAATTCTCCTTCGCTCATTTCTCTAACGGCAATGGAAATTAGTTTTAACAAATCAAAATCTTCATTATCTATAGACAACAACAAACCTTTAGATAGCAAGTAGTCACCCACCAAAACTGCAATCTTATTCTTCCAAAGGGCATTAATAGAAAAGAAACCTCTTCTTCTATTGCTATCATCTACAATATCGTCATGAACAAGAGTGGCTGTGTGAATTAATTCTACCACGGAAGCACCTCTATAAGTTCGTTCATCAAAACCACCATCAGAAACCATTTTGGCTACTAAAAACACAAACATCGGACGCATTTGCTTTCCTTTTCTTCGAACAATATAATAGGTAATTCTGTTAAGTAAGGGAACCTTAGAAATCATAGAGTCCTTGAACTTTTCTTCAAAAAGTTCCATCTCTTTTTTGATGGGAAGTTTTATAAGTTCTGTTGGATTCATTATGCTTTATTAATAAATATAGTTAAAGTATAAAACGAACACCATATACTAAAACTACTGGTGAAACATTTAATTGAACACTAAATTTTTTTGCAATTCTATAATCTAAACTTACACCTCCTGTAGCGTTTATATTTCCATTAAATAAAAAAGAATTTTTAAAAGGTATACCAGAAACATTTTTAAGTTTACCTCCATAACCATGCATAATTCCAATACCATAAATAAAATTAAGCTTTTCAATTAATTGTATTTGTCTTTTGTAAATAAGTGCTATTGTTAAGTCATCATAAGAGTTTTTAAATACAGCTAATTCAATACTTTTATAATTATAGCTAGTATACCAAACTTCTAAAAAATCAAACTGTTTTGTATGGCTTCCAACAGGTAAAAAAGTAATGGATGATTCTAATTCTTTACCCTTAATTGTTTCCCAAATAGATTTATTTTTTTGTTGAGACCATATGTTGGATATACATAAAAAGAATACAGAAACTACAATAATTTTTTTCATAGGGTATTTTAAGTTTTTGTTATTTTTGTTTAAAATTAAGATTTATTTGCCAACTGACCACATGCAGCATCAATATCTTTTCCTCTAGATCGTCTAACATTTACAACAATATCATGCATTTCTAAATTGGAGATATAATTGTCTATTGCTCTAGAGCTAGCTTGCTGAAACTCTCCGTCATCTATGGGATTGTATTCAATTAAATTAACTTTACAAGGAATTAGCTTGCAGAAATTAATCAAGGCTATGATATCTTCTTTTTTGTCATTTATTCCGTCCCAAACAATATATTCGTAGGTAACAACTCGTTGTGTTTTTTCATACCAATAAACCAATGACTCTCCCAAATCTTTTAATGGAAATGTTTCATTAAAAGGCATGATAGATGTTCTTACTTCATCTATTGCAGAGTGAAGAGAGACTGCTAAGTTAAATTTCACTTCATCATCTGCCATTTTCTTAATAATCTTTGGCACACCAGAGGTAGATACTGTAATTCGTTTTGAAGACATTCCTAAGCCTTCAGAAGATGTTATTTTATCAATAGATTTTAGTACATTGTTGTAATTCATTAGGGGCTCTCCCATGCCCATAAAAACAATATTAGATAGTTTGTGGTTATGATATAGTTTGCTTTGCTTATCTATGGCTACTACTTGGTCGTAAATTTCATCTGGATTTAAGTTTCGCATTCTTTTTAGTCTAGAAGTGGCGCAAAAACGGCAGTCTAAGCTACATCCAACCTGACTAGAAACACAAGCTGTTGTTCTTTTTTCTGTGGGTATTAAAACAGATTCTACAATTAATCCATCGTGCAAACGGATTCCGTTCTTTATGGTTCCATCTTTACTTCGTTGCATAGAATCTACTTCTATGTGATTGATCACAAAGTTTTCTTGCAACATCTCTCTGGTTTCTTTAGAAATGTTGGTCATGGCTTCAAAAGTATGAAGAGATTTAGTCCACAACCATTCATATACTTGATTTCCTCGAAAAGCTTTATCACCGTTCTTTTCAAAGAATTCTCTTAATTGCTCTTTCGTTAAGGATCGGATATCTTTTTTCTTTGGTTTCATCTGTAGCTTCTATTCTCTCCTAGACTAGTATGCAATTTCTAAGAGCTTCGTATATATCGTGCAAAAATACAAAAACCTCATAGCATGGCTATGAGGCTTTTGATTTTATATTTTTTGATCTAAATTATATAATTAACATTGCATCTCCGTAGGTATGAAACTTGTATTCTTCTTTAACAGCTACTTTATAGGCTTCCATTAAAAAATCATATCCTGCAAAAGCGGCAGCCATCATCATTAATGTAGATTTTGGTGAGTGAAAATTCGTAACCATAGAGTTTGCGATACTAAAATCATAGGGTGGGAAAATAAATTTATTGGTCCAACCAGTATAATTATTTAACCTTGCACTTGCAGAAACAGAAGATTCTACAGCACGCATAACCGTTGTTCCAACAGCACAAATTCTTCTCTTATTTACGATTGCATCATTAATTAGGTTAGCAGTTGCTTCTGGAATATCAATTTGCTCAGAATCTGTCTTGTGTTTCGATAAATCTTCAACTTCTACTGAACTAAAAGTTCCCAAACCAACATGTAATGTTAGTTCGGCAAAATCTACTCCTTTAATTTCTAAACGCTTCATTAAATGTCTCGAGAAATGCAATCCGGCAGTCGGCGCCGCAACAGCTCCTTCATTTTTTGCGAAAATTGTTTGATAACGTTCTTTATCTGAATCTTCTACTCCTCTCTTAATGTGTTTGGGTAATGGTGTTTCTCCTAGTTCTAATAATTTTTCTCTAAAAGCCTCATAACTTCCGTCATATAAGAAACGTAAAGTACGTCCTCTTGAAGTTGTATTGTCTATAACCTCTGCAACTAAACTATCATCTTCTCCAAAAAATAATTTATTTCCAATTCTAATTTTCCTTGCAGGATCTACTAAAACATCCCATAATCTGTTTTCAGCATTTAATTCTCTCAGTAAAAAAACTTCAATTCTAGCACCTGTTTTTTCTTTATTTCCATACATTCTTGCAGGAAAAACTTTCGTGTTATTTAACATTAAAACATCACCTTCATCAAAATAATTAATAAGGTCTTTAAACATTTTATGTTCTATGGTCTGTTCTTTACGATTTAAAACCATTAAACGAGATTCATCTCTGTGTTCTGATGGATATTCTGCCAATAATTCTTCTGGCAATTCAAAATTAAAATGCGATAATTTCATATGTATATTTTGGTATAATGCCCGCAAATATACGATTTGAGAATAGGCGTTGTCAAGTGTTTGACAGTTTAATTTATGCTTTATTTAATTGAAAACCAATTTGCTGTAAATCTTTCCAAAAATTTCGATACGATTTTGTAACTACGTCTGCCTCTAAAATCTCTATAGGAACTTTCATTGCTAATGGAGCAAATGCCATTGCCATTCTATGATCATTATAGGTTTCTATAGATATATTAGCATGAAGTATTGAGTTACTTTCTAAATATAAACTGTTATTTGTAACCGAAATATGTGCTCCTAATTTAGTGAGCTCTTTTTGCAAAGCTTCTAACCTATCCGTTTCTTTAATTTTAAGCGTATGTAAGCCTAATAATTCACAAGAAATTCCCAGTCCAAAACTAGTAACAGCAATGGTTTGTGCTATATCTGGTGCTTTATTTAAATCTAACTTAAGGTGTTTATTGTTTGACTGAGTGACTTTTTTGAGTACAACTGTACTTCCAGAAAAAGTAGTTTCTACACCAAAATGCTTGTATATGGAAACCAGAATAGCATCTCCTTGTATACTTTCTTTCTTGTACGATGACAATCTAATTTCTGAACCAATTTCACTCAAAGCAACAATTGAATAAAAATAGGAAGCCGAACTCCAATCAGATTCTACAACAACAGACTGTTTCTTTGACTGTTTCAAAGGTTTAACCTTAATTATTTGATTAACAAAAACAGTTTCAATTCCCAGTTGATTCATCAAACTCAAGGTCATGTTAATGTAGGGTATAGAAGTAATTTTCCCAATTAATTCTATTTCTAATCCGTTTTCTAGTTTTGAAGCAATCAATAGTAAAGAAGAAATATACTGACTACTTACGTTTCCGTTAATTTGAACTTTGTCTTTCGTTATTTTTGTTCCTTTGATTCTAATTGGGGGGTACCCCTCTTTAGCTTCATAAGAAATAGTTGCTCCTAGATCTTTTAAAGCATTAACTAAAATTTGAATAGGTCTATTTTGCATTCTTTCAGAGCCTGTTAAAATAACTTCTCTCCCATCTTTTAAAGCAAAATATGATGTTAAAAAACGCATCGCTGTTCCTGCATGCCCAATATTAATGATTGCTTCATTTGAAGATAGCGCATGCTGTAAATGATGTGTATCATCTGAATCTGATAAATTAGTTATGTTGATTCCATCAAACAACTTCTGTAAAATGAGCAATCTATTTGATTCACTTTTAGATCCAGAGATAAAAATATTCTTTACAATCTTATTGTTTTCAATACCTCCAATACAAATTTTCATAATTGACTCAGTCTAGATATAAATTCTTAAATTTAGGCTTCTAAAATTAAACTAACATGAAAAAAATAATTTTTATCTTTCTATGCCTTCTTATTTCGGAAAGTTACAAAGTTAACGCTCAAAAGAATTCTACCAAATATTCTGAGGATTATTATAAAGCTACCCAATGGCGAAATATTGGACCCTTTAGAGGTGGAAGAAGTGCAGCTGTTACGGGGGTTGCTGGAAAAGCAAATTTATTCTATTTCGGTTCTACCGGTGGAGGAGTCTGGAGAACAACAGATGCAGGAAACACTTGGAAAAATATTTCTGACGGTTACTTTGGTGGCTCTGTTGGTTCTATTGCTGTGAGTGAATGGGATCATAATGTAATCTATGTTGGGAATGGTGAGAAAACAGTACGTGGAAATGTTTCTTCAGGAGATGGAATCTGGAAATCTGTAAATGCAGGAAAAACATGGGAAGCTATGGGATTAAAAAATGCTCGACACATTCCAAGGATTCGGATTCATCCAAAAAATCCAGATATTGTTTATGCTGGTGTGATGGGTGACCTCTATAAATCTTCTGATGAAAGGGGTGTTTTTAAGTCTATCGATGGCGGAAAAACATGGAGTAAAAAATTATTTGCAAATAAAGATGCTGGTGTTGTTGATTTAATTATAGATCCTAATAATTCAAGAGTCTTATATGCAACAACCTGGAATATTAGAAGAACACCTTACAGTTTGTCTAGTGGTGGCGACGGGTCTGCTCTATGGAAAAGCACTGATGAAGGTGAAACTTGGATAAATATCTCTACTAATAAAGGATTACCAACTGGACTTTGGGGTATTAGCGGCGTTACTGTTTCTCCAGTAAACTCTGAAATTGTTTGGGCCTTAATTGAAAATGAAAAAGGAGGTATTTACAAATCTACAGATGCTGGAAAAACATGGAAATTAATTAATAGTGAGCGTAAATTACGTCAAAGAGCATGGTACTATACTCGTTTGTATGCAGACACGCAAGATGAAGATATTTTATATGTATTAAATGTTCGCTATCATAAATCTACCGACGGAGGAAAATCATATAAAACCTATAATGCACCTCATGGCGATCATCATGATTTATGGATTTCTCCAGAAGACAATCAGCGAATGATTATTGGCGATGACGGTGGAGCACAAGTTTCTTTTGATGCTGGAGAAAATTGGTCTACATATATGAACCAACCAACTTCACAATTTTATAGAGTGACTACAGACAATCATTTTCCATATCGTATTTATGGCGCACAACAAGATAATTCTACTGTAAGAATTGCACATAGAACTCAAGGACGTTTTATTGGTGAATCTGACTGGGAAACTACAGCCGGAGGAGAAAGTGCTCATTTGGCTATAGACCCTACAAACAATGATATTGTTTATGGTGGAAGTTATGGTGGATTACTCACTAGACAAAATCATAAAACAGGAGAAACAAGAGCCATCAATGTTTGGCCAGATGATCCTATGGGTCACGGAGCTGAAGATTTTAAATATCGCTTTCAATGGAACTTCCCTATTCTATTTTCACCAAATCATAAAAATAAATTATATGCAGCTTCCAATCATCTACATATGACAACAAATGAGGGGCAATCTTGGGATATTATTAGTCCAGATTTAACAAGAAATGACCCTTCAACTCTTGGTTCATCTGGTGGTCCAATTACAAAAGACAACACAGGCGTTGAATACTACGCTACTATTTTTGCTGTGAATGAATCTAAACAAGAAGACGGATTAATATGGACTGGCTCAGATGATGGCTTAGTTCATGTAACTAAAGACGGTGGTAAAAATTGGACAAATGTAACTCCTAAAAAGATGCCAGAATGGATGATGGTTAATTGTATTGAAATTGATCCGTTTACAAAAGGAGGGGCCTATATTGTGGGAACAAAATACAAATCTGGTGATTACTTGCCCTACATATATAAAACTGAAAATTATGGAAAAACTTGGAAGCAAATTACCAATGGAATTGGAGCTGAAGATTTTACACGTGCACTCAGGGCAGATCCAAAACGTAAAGGATTATTATATGCTGGAACTGAAAGAGGGATGTATATTTCTTTTGATGATGGAGCTAATTGGCAAAAATTTCAATTGAATTTACCAATAGTACCCATCACAGATTTAGCCATTAAAAACAACAACTTAATTGCAGCCACCCAAGGAAGATCTTTTTGGATGATTGATGATTTAACACCTATTCATCAATTAACGAATAGCATCATAAAAGAAGATGTTATTTTATTTAAACCTCAAGATAGTTACGCAATGAGTGGCGGAAATGGAAGAACTTCTAAAACTGCTGGAACCAACCACCCAGGAGGAGTTGCCATCAACTATTTTATCAAAGAAAAAGGGGACAAAGAATTAGTATCTCTTAAAATCTATGACAGTAATAATGTCTTAATTAAAACCTTCAGCACAGAACCAAACAAGGACAAAAAAGAAGCGGAACTAACCCTAGAAAACGGTAATAATATTTTCTATTGGGATATGATGTATCCCGGTGCTGAAAAAGTAAAAGGAATGATTTTATGGTGGGCTTCTTTAAATGGACCAATGGCCTTACCTAGAAATTATAAAGTAACCTTAACCGTAGGGAAAACTTCAAAATCTCAAAATTTTACTATTCTAAAAAATCCTGTTTCTGAAACTACCTTAGCAGATGCAACAGCTCAGTTTAATTTTATTAATGACATCAATACAAAAGTAACTGAGATTCATAAAGCATTAAAAAACGTTAAGAAAGTTAGAGATCAGATAAACTCTTTAAAAAAATCAATGAAAGGCAAGGAGGAGCACAAAGATTTATTAGACTATGCAACTGCCCTATTAAAAGAGATGACTACTATAGAAGAAATCCTATATCAAACAAAAAGTAAGAGCAATCAAGATCCTTTAAATTTCCCAATTCGTTTAAATAACAAATTGGCGCATTTAAATTCATTAACTAGAATTGGCAGTTACGCTCCAACACAGCAAGCAATTGATTTTAAAAACGTAATTAATAAAGAGATTGATAACGAATTAGCAAAACTCTATGAACTGTTTGATAACAAGGTTAGCGTTTTAAACCAAAAAGTAAAAGATAGTCAGATTGATTTAATTCAGTTAGATTAATTAGTTATCTGCAGTACAGTAAAAAAAGCGACCATTGGTCGCTTTTTTTATTTAATATATATGAATAAGTCTCTCCAAGTCATATTATAATAATCATATTATTTCATATTCTTATTGGAAACATAAACACCGTAAATAAAACCAGCAATAATTTTACTTGAAAAGAAACGCTTCCATTGCTGATTATAAAAGTTCTTTTCTAAAACCGCATCCCAATTGCCCGAAAAAAGATCCGAGAAACTATTAAAGCATAAAGATATAATTGTAATAAAGGCAACAAATACAGCACCAACTTTCATAACATTGGCCCAAAAAGATGTTTTTTTAATATTTTTAGATAATGTCATCTACTGTAATTTTTTATTGTTGTGATGCCTTTCGTGATCTCGTTTGGTTTTAATAGCTAATTTATTTTCAAAAGATTCTTGAAGGTTTATACCTGTTTGGTTTGCCAAACATAAAACTACAAATAAGACATCTGCCAATTCTTCACCTAAATCCTTTCCTTTATCAGATTCTTTTTCAGACTGCTCACCATACCTTCTAGCTATAATTCTTGCAACCTCACCAACTTCTTCTGTAAGTTGAGCCATATTGGTAAGTTCATTAAAATAACGAACACCATGATTTTTTATCCATTCGTCTACTTGTTGTTGTGCATTTTGTATGTTCATTTTCTAAATTCTAGGATATAAACGTAAATATAGTTAACAAATTTCGTTTCATTCAAAATGATCTCATTATAAAAACTCAATCAATTAAAAGATTTAGTTCCCTATTAATAAATTTTTTCCATATGAGACAATATCCACCAACACATGTTAATACAGCTTGGCTACACATTAACGCTATTCGACTAACAATAAATACCATTGATAGAATATTGTTAATTAATTAAAACTTATATAATAAATTTGTTGAATAAATTTTACCCCCTCAGGTTATTTATTTATAATAAAAGGTATTGGTTGCCCTCTCTAATATTCTGATTGTAAACCGCTAGTATGCTGCAAAAGTTTAAAAAACATTTGCAGCGTTACCTTTTTTTAAATCTCATCTTTTTTGCATTTATCAACAAAAGGCTATCAAATATTTTACTGAAAAAATAAGCTTGAAATCGCAAAAACTATAATTTTAAAATTATTGTAATCATATTCATTAGATAATTATTTAGATAAATTAGGAAACTTAATATAAGTATTTTAGAAATTCATTTCTTGGAATTTCTTTTGCTCCCAAACTCGCTAAATGATTATTATGTATCTGGCAATCAATTAATTTATATTTATTGGATTGCACTAAATGTATAAATGCAAATTTTGATGCATTAGATACTTTAGAAAACATACTTTCTCCACAAAAAATATTACCAATTTCTAAACCGTATAAACCACCAACAAGAACTTTTGCGTCAGAACCATCTATACTAGACTCAATACTCGGAAGCCACACCTCTACTGACTTTGCATAGCCTTGTTTATGAAGTAAAATGTACGCTTGCTCCATTTCATCTGTAATCCATGTTCCAAAATCATCTTTACGCGTTGTATTTTTACAATGAAAAATCACCTTTTCAAAAGCTTGATTTTCTGTAATGATAAATTCTTTCTTTTTAAGAATTTGATTCATCGATTTAGAAATTTTTAATTCATCTGGAAATAAAACCATTCTATTTGATGGACAATACCAAACAATTGGTTCATTTTCAGAATACCAAGGAAAAATTCCATGTTTATATGCATGGATTAAGCGTTCTGGAGATAAATCTCCACCTAAAGCGATAATGCCATCTTTTGTAGTATTTTGATGGGGAGGAAATTCTATTTTTTCTGAAAGCCAGATCATTGAATCATACATTTTAAAATAAGAGGATTCCAATACAATAAATACCACTTCCAACAAACATTGCAATTAATGTGTAGGGTAAAATTTCATTGGCTTTTAATTTTGTGATTCCTAAAAGTGGTAGTGCCCAAAATGGCTGAAGCATATTGGTGATTTGATCTCCATAGGCCAATGCCATAATTGCCTTATGTAAAGGAACCCCCAACTTCAATGCAGATTCTATAACTATAGGGCCTTGTATAATCCACTGTCCGCCTCCGCTGGGCACAAAAATATTTACCAAACCAGCACTAAAAAATGTGACTAGAGGTAATGTTGTTGTTGTAGAAAAAGACACAAAGAAATCTGAAATTTGAGTGACCATACCACTAGCACTCATAATTCCCATAATTCCAAAATACAAAGGAAACTGAATAAGAATTCCGGAAATATCAGTAATTGATTCTCCAATTGCATCGGTAAACTTTTTAAAACTACCGTGTAAAATAATCCCTAGACCTAACATCAAAAAATTAATAAGATTTGGAGTAATTTTTAATACTTTAATATCATCCATATATTGGTAAAAAAAAGCTATGATTATAAGCAAGCCAAAAGCAAGGGCTAAAATTTTTGAATTGTCTAATGTATCAGCCTTGGTTACAATCTTTTCTTCTTGATGCATTTTATACTCAGGTAAATTTATTTCTGTTGGCGCTGATCTCTTTCCTAAAAAATAAAACAATCCGGTAATTACAATAACTATTGAAGAAAAAATTAACAGATTAGAAATATTAAAAATAGTCTGATTAAAATTTATTGCTGAAGGAATTTGAGATACTATTTCTAAAGATGATGTGTTTTTCATAATACTAGAAAGATGTCCAACTTCATTTATTTTTATTGGAGCAGATCCTGAAATTCCGCCATGCCAGACCATCATCCCCATATAGCCTGAAGCACCAATAATTGGGTAATTTAACTTTATATTGTTATTATGTGCATGTTCTGCAACCTTACGTGCTAATAAAGCTCCAAAGATGAGTCCTAAGCCCCAATTAAAAAAAGCTACTAACATTGTTAGACAAGCAACAATAGCAGCACTTGTTGCTGTGTCTTTACAGAATTTTGTAATTTTTAATATTAGATTGCTAATCGGTTTACTTAACACCAAAACATGACCCAATACTAAAATTAACATCATCTGATAAGCAAATTCTAACAATGATGTAGACCATATTCCTTGTTCCCAAAACTGTAATATATCTATAGAGTAATCTGCTAATCCAATAGCATCAGGCCTCGTAAAAAGTAATGCTAGAAAAATTGTAACAATAGTCAATAGAATAGCAATCGTAAATGGTGATGGTACATATTTTTTAAAAACATTCTCAATTACTCTAGTGATATTCATATCGTTTTATTTATTAGCTAAAATATAAAGAAAAGTTAATTATTTACTTTTCTATTCGTAAAGACATTTTTCCTTCTTATTTTTGTTAGCGCTAAAAAAATCTATGAAAACAAAAGTTAGAAAAAAATCTAAGTTAAAATTATTACACCAATATTATAGCTATACAGGTTTTTATACCTACGTAGGAAATAGTTTAAAAAAAACGATAATACCTATTGTTTTTATTATTTTAATTCTTTATTTATTTAACAAGTATGTATTTACTATTGAAGATGGATTAAATTTTTTAACTGAAACATTCTCAAAGACTGGAGTTCTTATTAGCTTTTTTATTTCTGAAACTTTACTTGGGTTGATTCCGCCAGAAATTTTTATAGCCTGGTCTAAAAAAACTACATCACCAATTATAAATTTGTCAATTTTAGCATCCTTGTCCTATGTTGGAGGGATTTTGTCATTTTTTATTGGAAAAGTTATTTTAAGAATTAATTCGGTAAAAAATTATTTAGAAATTAAAATGGCAAAGCAGCTAAAAAACACCAGTAAATGGGGAGGGTTTTTAATTCTTATCGGCGCTTTATTACCAGTTCCCTTCTCAATTACGTGTATGGCTGCGGGAATGATTAAATACCCGTTAAAAGGCGTTGTTCTTTTTGGACTATTTCGTTTTGTCCGTTTTGCTTTATATGCGTGGGCTATATATAGTGTAGTCATATAAAACTACTATCTTTATCGCATGGGATTAACAAATAATGATATTTTTAAAAAATTACGCGTGGCTCACAAGCTTCGTGATGATGATATTATAAACATTTGTAAGTTGGTGGATTTTAAAGTTTCTAAAAGTGAGTTAGGTGCACTATTTAGAAAAGAAGATCATCCAAAATACATGGAATGTGGTGATCAAATTTTACGAAATTTTCTAAATGGTTTAGTGATTCATTTGAGAGGACCCATGCCAGTAAAGAAAGAGTAGCTATTATAGTTATTCTTCTTCTTTAATAATGGTTTTAAAATCTGAAACAATCTTATTAATTACATCATCAATTCTTTTTTCATCATTATTGTAATGAAGCTCTAAGGATTTTTTTTCTGGAAACTGCTCAATCATAACTGTTGTTGATGGAAAAGCGAAATCTACTCCAAGCTCTTTTGCCAATTTAACTATAGTGATATGAATTTGGTGTCTAGATTTTTGCTCGCTAGACCAAGCCAAATCTTTTAGATACATATTCATTAGTATTAACAAAGCAGAATCTCCAAATCCTGTAAATTCTACATTGTAAGCATCTGATTTTGTATCTGGATGTGCAATAATAATTTTTCTAACACCTTTTACAAATGCTTCTATTAATTCTGGCGGAGTATCATATCGTAAACCTAGCTGAGTATTATAGCGTCTATAAAGTCTTAAACCACTATTATTTATTACAAGTTCAGATAACTTACTATTAGGAATTTGAAATATAGAAGTATCTGCTGATCTAATTCTTGTTGATCTAAAGCCTACTTCTTCAACAGTACCTACAACTTCTCCTGCTGATATCCAGTCACCTATATGAAAAGGTTTGTCGATAAAAATCATAATTGTTCCTATTAAATTCTTGACTGTATCCTGAGATGCAAATGCTACAGCCAATCCACCAATTGAAGCACTCGCTAATATAGTTGTTGGATCAACACCAAATAAAACAAGTAATTTAAAAGATCCAAAAACAACAATAATTACAGTTATAAAATTTCGTAAAATAGGCGTTAACTGATCATCTAATTTACCTTCTGTTTTCTGAGTATATTCATGAAATAAGCTCAAGAAAACTTGTGCTAATTTTAAGAATACATAAATCCAAAATATTGTTGCGGCTATATTGATAGCAAGAAAAAACCATGTATTAATTTCTAAACCAAATTGAAGAGAGGGAAGAACTTTATCTATCAAAGAGATAGCAACTAATAAACTAATTGGATGTGCTAATTTTTTTAACGTACTATTAATCTCACTACTTTTATTTTTTGTGAATTTGTATAAAATTCTTCTTAAAAAAAAGAATGAAAGACGTTTCGCTATTACGAAAAATACTATTGACAAAAGAATCAATAAAATAAGAGCAATATATTGCCAAACTTCCACTGAAAATATTTTATTATGTCCGGCACCTGGGACAATTTCTTGTATTTTTTCTATATACCAAGGAAAAATTTCTGCGTACAAAAAGTCTATATTTTCAAGAGTTTCAGAAGAATAATACCAAGAATCCCCCTTCTTTTCAACAGAAATTAAAGGCATTCGTTCAGGAAATAAAACAAGTTTATGCTGGGTTAAAAATGCAGTACTATCTATATACATAGAATCGTTAGAGATCGAGTTAAAATCAACTTTCAATCCTTTTCCGTCTAAAATTCTTTTAATTTTTATTGCAGCCTTTATAGATTCTTCTTTATCTAATCCATTAATAGTTTTTGCTGCATTTTCTGGCTTATAAGAATTCGCCTGTAAAAAATAAACATGAGTGTAAACAGTTGCTCTGGGGTTTGATAAATCTACTTTTGGTGCTTTCTGGCTAAAAGCAGAACAAGAGACAAACAGTAATAAAAACAGTATTTTCTTCATATGTATATTATTAATCATCTGTTAAATGAAAAATCAAATTTAAACCTTTTTAAATTTCATTGGTCAAAAAAGTGTAAAATAAAAATATATAAAAATCTTATTATGACAAAAAAAACAGGTCTTTTAATCCTATTTATCACTTTCTCTTTAACAATTAATGCTCAAAAAAAACAAATACTACTAAAAAAAGGAAATTTAACAATAGAGCAACAAGTTACTTTAAAGGTTAAGAAAATGACATTAGAACTTGAGTTAACTGAGGCACAACAGAACAAATTAATACCTGTTCTTACGAAGCATATTACAGAACGAAAAGCACAACTAGATAAAAGAAAAAAAGGAAAAGGTGAAGAGAAAAAAATTGAGGCAAATGATCGTTTTCAAATTGCTAATAAAATTCTAGATCGTAAGATCATTTTTCAAAAAGAGATGAAGACTATCTTAAATGAAGAACAGTTTAACAGGTTTAAAGAACTTCAAAAAAACAGAGAACTAGGAATGAGAAAAAAAGGACTAAAGAAAAAAAAGCGATTCTAAAAAAACCAAATCCTCTAAAATAATTTTTGATAAAAGTTCGGTAACCAGTTACCGAACTTTTTCTATTCTTGAAACCAACTTGAATATTCAACATAATTGTTCGCAATCCTATCAATTTCTCCAGAAATCATTTCTTGTGAAATATTTTTTACCTTTTTAGCAGGAACACCCGCATAAATACTACCACTTTCTACATGTGTGTTTTTCGTAACTACAGCGCCAGCCGCAATAATAGAATTGCTCTCAATCACACAATCATCCATAACAATACTTCCCATACCAATTAACACATTATCGTGAATTGTACATCCATGAACAATTGCATTATGTCCTATTGAAACATTGTTTCCTATTGTTGTTGGTGATTTTTGAAACGTTGCATGAATGACAGCTCCGTCTTGAATATTGACTTTATTTCCAATCTTTATATAATGAACATCCCCTCTAATAACAGCATTAAACCAAACACTACATTTTTTCCCAATAGAAACCTCTCCAACAATTGTGGCGTTTTCTGCTATATAACAATCTTCAGAAATCTGCGGGTATTTACCTCTTATAGCTTTTATAATTTTCATGGGTTTGGTTTAGTTATAATTAGTTGCGTTTTTTGTTTTTATAGTAATAGTAAAAATATAAAAACTCTTTTTTGAAAAGCACACAAATTTAATATTATCTAATAAAATTAAATCATAAAATTTACTTAACTAAAAAAAGTTGGCATTACTATTGCCTATTGTTAGATATAGAACTAAGAAGAAATATTGATTGGTGAAAATTTTACTATTTCTCCCATTTAAAAAATAAAAATTATGAGAATCTATTTATTACAACTAATGACATTACTTCTACTAGGAGTTTCTATAACCTCAACTGCAATAAATCCTTTAGCAAACAAGAAGAACAACCAAACAATTAAAGTTGCATTACTATTAGATACAAGTAATAGTATGGATGGTTTAATTAATCAAGCGAAAGCGCAACTATGGGAAATTGTAAATGAATTATCATACGCTAAATATGGAATTCAAAAACCTGATTTAGAAATTGCTTTGTATGAATATGGCAATGATCACTTAGAGTCATCAGACGGTTTTGTAAGACAAGTTCTTGCTTTTAATAGTGATTTGGATGAAATCTCAGAAAAATTATTTTCACTTACCACTAATGGAGGAAAAGAATATTGTGGTCAAGTAATCAGTGCTTCTTTGAAAGAGTTAGCATGGGGAGAAAACAACAATGATCTACGTTTAATTTTTATTGCAGGGAATGAGCCTTTTACACAAGGAAAAATCAATTACAAAGAAGCAATTTCAGACGCCAAAGAAAAAGATGTTATTATAAATACCATCTTTTGTGGAAATTACATACAAGGTATTTCAGAAATGTGGAAAGAGGGAGCCAATTTGGGTGGTGGAGATTATATGACTATCAATCAAAATAAAAAAGTGATTCACATCATCACTCCATACGATAATGATATTATCATTTTAAACAAAAAATTAAACAAGACCTATATTTATTTTGGAAACAAAGGTGCCGTTCAATATGAAAAGCAAGCAATGCAAGATAAAAATGCAACTAAATTTTCTTCATCTGTAAGTGTAGGAAGAGCTATTAGTAAAAGTAACCGTTTTTATAAAAACTCTTCTTGGGATTTGATTGATAAATCAGAAGATGAGATAATAGATTATTCTGAAATTAAAAGAATTGACCTACCAAAGGATTTACAAAAAATGTCTGATATAGAATTAAAAGGACATGTCGAAAAACTAAAAGAAGAACGACTCTTAATAAAGAAAAGAGTTAATCAATTAGATAAAAAAAGAAGAACTTTCATAGCCAAAAAACAACAAAAATCAACAAAAGAAAATGAATTAGAAAGTGTGATTATAAATGCTATTAAGAAACAAGCAACAAAAAAGAATTACTACTGGTAATTAAAAAAAGGAGTTGATTTGAGTTAAATTCGCATAAAATAAACAGGTTTTTGCGAATTTTTTATTTTACAATAAGTTTCTGATCAATGGAAATAATATTGGTAGTTAAATTATTTTTTTCTTTTAAAAAATCTATGGTTATTTTAAATTTCCTAGAAATAGAATACAGGGTGTCTCCTTTTTTTACTTGATAGTATTCTGGAATGGATTTTTTTGGCTTAGTATTGCGTTTTTTTGGCTTTTCTCTTTTCCCTCTTTTTAGATCTTTCTTGGTAAACTTATCAAACTCATATAAATTATACGTTTCAATAATTTTGATAATTTTTTTTGGATATTTTTTATCGGTAGCATACCCCGCTTTTTTTAATCCTTTTGCCCAACCTTTATAATCTGATTTTCTTAGTTTAAATAAATTGGCATATCGTCTTCTTCCGCTTAGAAACTCTGAATGATCTTTGTAAGAAGTCTCTACAAATTTGTATTTTCTAAAGCATTCTCCTTTCTCATCATCATCATGATATACTTTTTGACCTTTCCATCCAACATGACATTTAATTCCAAAATGATTGTTAGATTTTGAAGCTAACTGACTTCTTCCATTCCCAGATTCTAAAATCCCTTGCGCTAATGTAATACTTGCAGGAATATCATATTTATGCATCTCTAAAACAGCCAACGGAGCATATTTTCGAATGTATTGAAGTGTGTGTTTATTTAAAGATTTATTTCCTTTCTCTAATTTTCTTATATGTTGAATTTGTTTAACAGAAGGTAACTTTAATTTATTTTCAACAGCTACTGTTTTCTTATTCCTCTTTGTTGTTACTTTTCTACTAGAGCTACAACTTGCTAGGAACAGGATACACAAAACTCCAAAAAAAAATTTAATCTTCATTTATAGTATTTTTAAATCTTTCTGTTTACTTTTTAATCGTTGATTAAAGCCTTCAATTCCTTGCAAACCACCAGTGTGAATTATGAGGACTTTACTTCCTTCTGGAAGTCTGTTTTTTTTGATCATGTCTACAATTCCAAACATCATTTTTCCTGTATAAATTGGATCTAATGGAATATCAGTTTCGCTTTTAAATCGATTGATAAAATGAATTAACTCATCAGTATATTTCCCATATCCTCCAAAATGGTACTCTTTTATCAGCTCCCAATTCTCTTGTTTTTTAGCATATTTTAGAATTTCATTTTCTAAAAAATCTCCTTTCAACGCTGGAAACCCTAGGACTTTTTGATGGTCTTTTGCGTTGTTAATAATCCCTGAAATGGTTCCTCCAGTTCCGACACACGAACAAATATAATCAAACTGACAGTCTTCTGTTGTTAAAATTTCCTCACAGCCTTTTATTGCCAACTCATTGGTTCCTCCTTCTGGGATACTATAAAAGTCGCCATGTTTTTCTTGAAGTATTTCTATAAACTGATGCCTTGTTTTCTCTCGATAGTATTCTCTAGAAATAAATTCAAATTTCATTCCGTATTCAGAAGCCTTTCTTAAGGTAGAATTGTTGGCAAGTGTTTTCGCAACATCTTTTCCCAACTCATCACCTCTAATAATTCCAATAGTTCTAAAACCATGTAATGTCCCTGCAACAGCGGTTGCAACAATATGATTGGAAAATGCACCGCCAAAAGTAAGCAGTGTTTTCTTTTGCTGATTTGTAGCTTCTTGAAGGTTGTATTTTAATTTTCTAAACTTATTTCC
>Ga0209712_10001577_pt1 | contig 19347 bp, 14 predicted proteins | sample ArcOceMetagenome_FD_187443 | JGI IMG/M metagenome (GOLD analysis project Ga0209712, IMG submission 187443) | Marine eukaryotic phytoplankton communities from Arctic Ocean - Arctic Ocean - Greenland ARC118M Metagenome (SPAdes) (version 2) | ecosystem: Environmental > Aquatic > Marine > Oceanic...
TTTTTATCTTTTCCGTCTTTATTTTTATCTTTTTTATCTTTTTTATCTTTTTTATCTTTTTTATCTTTTTTGTCTTCATCCCCATCACCTTGGGAACTCTTTTTATCTGACTCTTTTTGGTCTTTTTTGTCTGATTTATCTCCGCTTTTTCCTTTTTCATCCTTTTCATCTTTATTCTCATCGTCGTTTTTATCACTTTTACTTTTTTTCTTTTGACTTGAACTAGACATATTTTCAATAGCTTTTAAGATGTTTGCTTTAACAGAGGCCAGAAGGTTTGAATCAGGATCATTCTTTTTTAAATGATTATATAAGTTTTGATAAGTTTTTAAGCCGCCACTAATGTTTTTATTCTTTAATTGAGAAGCTCCATAATTAAAGATTTCTCTCTCATTGTTTTCTATTTTCCCATTAGTTATTTCTTCATATAACTTCTCAGCATCTTCTGAGAATCCTTCTCTTAGAAGTTTACTGGCCAAATATTTTTTATCATTTAACTTTAAATTCCCTTTACTAAACTTTTCCTCTAATTGTAGAACTTCTTGTGACTTAACTTTCTCTACTTCTTCTTTTTCTTTTTCTTGAGCACCAATATTAAGAGAAAGTACTAACATTAAGACATAAACAAATGAGTTCATGTTTTTAAATAAAAAACTAATGATAAAGAGTAGAACGCCAGGAATCATCAAGTAATTGGATAAAACAGGTCGAATTCGAAAGTTATTCTTAGATTGTTTTATTTTATGTATTTTTTGGAAGAATTTTATAATCTCCTCTGTAGGTAATGAATAAGATGTAGCAATCCAGTACCTAAAGTCTTTTACTTTTTGGCCAAGTTTTTTTAGATAGCCTTCATCTAGTTTGGAAATGACGGCTTTTCCTTTATACTTCTTATTGCCTTTAAAAACTCCTCTAGAGTCTCTCACAGGAATAGGAGCTCCTTTGGCCGTACCGACACCAATAACTCCAACAGATATACTTTGAGGTACTTCTAGACTTACACCACCTTCAGTTTCCTCTGCATCAGTAAATATTAAAATATTTCCTGAAATATCGTCTGTATGGTTTCTAAAGTATTGAATCGATTCTTGTATTGCAAGACTCAGAGCTGTTCCACCTCTTTTTAAATCCATATTTTCAAGCGCCCCCAGCCTTGCGTCAACAAGGTCCATATCACTTGTAAAAGGTATAATTTGTTTAGTTGTATCGGAAAAAACAACAACAGAGATTTGTTGTCCAACTGCTTTTCTTACGTAGTGCTTGGCAAGTAATAAAGCTTTATTAAATCTATTGGGCCTTACATCTTCTGCAGTCATACTTGCTGAGCTATCGATCAATATTATCGTTTTTTGATCTGAAATTTTCCCTGAGATTTTTTTTTCTTGCCCTCTTAAATCTAACAATGCTAACGAGATTAATATTAATCCAAGATAATAAAATATAGAGCTTATTTTGTTTTTCTTACTTCTTTTCATAAACCAGTGATTTTCAACCCATTTATAAAATTGATTCTCTTGTTTAATTGAAATTATAATTACTATTAATAATACAAGAATAACTGGTAATAAGTATTCTAACTGAAGGAAAGTCATGCCACTTCCTTTATAATAATTTTTCGACTTAATTCACTAAAAATGAATAAAAGAATACCCCACAATAAATAGGGAAAGAATAATTCATCGTATATAATTTGGCTCTGACTTTGAATTTTAGTTTTTTCCAGTTTTTGTATGTCTACAAGGATTTCTTTCAGGCTACCTTCACTTCCGGCCATATAACTTTTACCACCAGTAAGGTCTGATATCTCATTTAATGTTTTAAGATCAATTGATCCTCCAGGAATGCTTTGGTATTGCATTCCAAAGAGACCTTTTCCAACAGGCAACTTTGCATCTTTATTTGAACCTAAACCAATAGTATAAACTTTCATATCATACGACTTGGCCATTTCTGCAGCTTGAATGGGAGTTAGATTACCAACATTGTTAACACCATCTGTTAATAAGATAATTACTTTGTTTTTTGTTTTACTAGCTTGACCACGGCCAACGGCTAATGCGAGAGCATCACCTATATTAGTACCACTTCCCAAGAAACCAATTTTAATATCAGCTAAGATCTGGTCAATTAAGCCAGGGTCTGTAGTTAATGGAAGCATTGTAAATACTTTTTCAGAGAAAATAATGACACCAATTCTATCTGTTGGTCTTAAAGCCGCAAACTCTCTTAGTTTAACTTTTGCAACCTCTAGACGGTTTGGTTTAAGATCTTCAGCTAGCATGGATCTAGAAACATCTACTACAAAGTATATGTCATTCACTTCAATATTATTTGGCGCAAACTTAAGGGGTTTTCTTGGTCCTGTCATCGAATAAGATATTAGGAGCCACCCAATAAAGCCGAAAAGAAAGATGATAGTTCTTAAAAAATCAAAGCCCTTTGAAGCTAGCCCTATTGGCGCTACGAGTTGAGGCTTCTTAAATACTTTCCAGTACTCTGTACTCCAAAAAATCAAAGCAATTATTCCAAATAAACCAAAGTATAAAGATTTATATTCCATTCTTCACCTCAATTGAGCTGTAAAATGATTTATATTTAGCAAGTGCAGATGCTAACTCATCACCAGACCAGTCTTTTTTAAACTGTATTGTATTAATGAGTCTTACAAAGTTAGTTTTAGATTCTTTATCAAAATAGAAGTATTCATCAATTTCAATTCTTTTCTTATATATATTCTCAAGATCTTTTCTATCACGTGTGTCCCTTAGTTCGATTTCGATGACACTTTGATTTTGTTTCCATACTTTTCTTTTAATTTTTTTTTCTTTCTTTTTCTTAATTAGTTTTAATATAAGCGGTAAAAAAATCAAAAGTAGAGTTACTAAAATAATTAATAGAATATTCATCATGCTCTTTGTACTTTTCTCACCACTTTCCATTAAAATAAAGTCTTTAATTGATTTTTTCTTAGTAGCAACAAAATCTAAGTTATACACTGTAAATTGATCGAGGGGCTTTTCAACTTTTTCTTTGAGTCCTTTCTCAGCAATAATCGCTTCGGCAATTATATCTTTATTTTTTTTTGTTATAGAAAGAATATATAATAAGTCATCTACTCGTTTGTTTTTATATTTTTCTAAATCCTTCATATTCAAAGTAGTTTCTACTTTAAATTTTATAATATCACCTCGATAAACTTTATTCGAATTTGTAGATAATAATTTTATTTCTGCAGCAAAAGTAGACTTCACAATCAACAGAACAAATATAAAAAATTTCACTAAAGCATCTCCTTAATAAAGTTCTCGAGATATCTTTCTGCTACATTTATTTTTCTCCATCTTCCTTCAAGTTCAGCTTTCCTTTGCGTTTTCGCACGCATTAGTTTTTTCTTACCATTAATCTTAGTGAGAATTGAGAAGGGTTTCTTAGCGGCCTCGTCAACTGGGGAAGTAATTTTAAAACAGTGCATATTTCTTCTGTATATTAGTTTGTTTAATGTATTCAGATCCTCAATTTCACTAAAATCTGAAAGCAGGACCACTTCTTTTCCTCTTGCAACAAAGGACTTAAGAAGACCCATTCTTTTAATATCATCAATTTTATTCTCATTTCTGTAATCTAAGTTCACTTTTCCTTCTGCATTCAACACATTTATTTTTTCTAAATATGAAATAAGAAGAACGATTCCATTATGCCCAGAACTCGATGGTAATATTGTTACTTTATCTGTCACAATTAGAAGTTTAACTTTATCTTTAGATTTATCTGCCAGTAAATATAATAAACAGGCAATTTCTATAGCTGATTGAAGTTTTGAGACTTTATTGTAGCCAATCATCATAGTTGGAGTAATATCGAGCATTACAATAATTTCAACATTTCTTTCTTCTTCAAAAGTTTTAACAAATGTATTGTCGGACTTTGCGGATAGCTTCCAATCGATAAACCTTACATCATCACCAGGGGCATATAGTTGATGCTCTTTAAATTGTAGACCTGCCCCTTTAAAGTTTGACTTGAGCATTCCCACAGAAAACGAATTAGAGTTGCGAAACAAATTACTTTGTATAGATGCAACTACTTTTTCTATTTCTTTAATATTCATTTATATTTGTTCACTCACGATATCATAAACCAGCTCGTTAATATCAACTTTATCTATAATTGCTTCATATGATAACAATACTCTGTGACCTAAAACACCTTTAACTATAGAGAGTACATGCTCGGGAGATACAAAATCCTTACCACTCATAAATGCTTTAAATTTAGAAATTTTGTAAAGCCATATTGAAGCTCTTGGAGAGGCACCAGCGGTAATCATTCCGTCATACTTTGAATTGAAGTACTTTGAACCGGGTCTTGTTGCATGAACCATTCTGATAATCATATCTTTAATTTTATCATCCACATATATTGACTCTACTGCCTCTTTCATATCATTCAAGTCTTTTTCATTTAATGTTGCTACAAGGTCACTAATTTTACTCATTTTCAAGTCTAGTATAGATTTTTCTGCTTCAAAGTCAGGGTACTGAACAGAAATCTTCATCATAAAACGATCTAATTGAGCTTCTGGAAGATTATATGTTCCTTCTTGTTCAATTGGATTTTGTGTTGCAAGTACAACAAATGGGCTTTTTAAAGGGTATGTTTTTTCGCCGATTGTTACTTGCTTTTCTGCCATAGCTTCAAGAAGAGCTGCCTGAACCTTTGCTGGAGATCTATTTATTTCATCTGCAAGAACGATCTGAGTGAATATGGGTCCAAACTTTGTTGAAAACTCTGCTTTTTGTTGATTATAAATCATGGTTCCAATTAAGTCCGATGGTAATAAATCCGGTGTAAATTGAACTCTATTAAAGTCTAAATCACAAAGTTTACTCATTATGGATACACTTAAGGTTTTACCTAACCCAGGCATACCTTCGATTAACAAGTGACCTTCACAAATTAATGACGCTATTATTGCTTCAAGCATATCATCTTGGCCAAACACTACCCCCTTGGCCATTCCTACTACATTTTCTACTTTTTCTCTTAATTGCGACATAATTTACTCCACTAAGTATGCAAAATATTTTAAATAAGTATTTTTATTATTCAAGTTTGTTGTTGGATGATCATAGCCTTGTACTCCACAGTCTATAAGCTGAATTGAACGTCCTGCCTGGTATGCTGCTTCTTCTACATTCTTTTGGAATGAAATAAAATCAATATAATGGGTGCAAGAGCAAGCTAACAATACTCCATTAGGCTCTATCATTTTAAACAAGTTTTTATGAAGTTTTAAATAACCATCATATGCTTTTCTTTCGTCTTTCTTACTTTTACAAAAAGCAGGAGGATCAGAACATATCAGATCATATTTTGTTCCAGATTTTACTTCTTCTTTTATAAAATCAAAAACATTGGCCCTAATAAAGTTTCCCCTACCTTCAAAGCCATTTAAAGATAAATTCTTATTGGTAGTATCTTCAAATTTACCTTGATCTACAAATGTCATTTTTCTACAATTGGAGTTTAATAGATTCATTCCCCAAGATCCGACATAAGAAAATAGATCTAACCCGTGATTAAATTCTTTTTTAAAGTCCTTAATGAGTTTTGAGGCTCTTTTTCGGTTCTCTCTGTGATCATAGTAATACCCAACTTTCTGCACAGTATCTGCTGAAACGTGAAACTCAAGACTGTTTTCTTTGATAATAATATCATCACTAATAGATTCTTTCTCAAATTCAGGTAGCATTTCTCTTTGACGATATTGCATATTATCTAAGAGTATAATTTTTTTACTAAATTTATCTTCTAAATATTTTTTGATTTCATTACGAAAACGATCAATACCAGCAGTATTTATTTGAACTATTATATAGTTTTCGTATGAGTCAATTATTAATCCTGGAAGGAAGTCTGCATGGCCATAAACCAGCCTGGAGTTTCCATCATAGGAATGAAATAAAGTTCTTTTTTCAATAGATTTTTCAATCAATTCAAATAAAAAATTCAGCTCATTATCAATATTCGAATTTATTTTTTTTATAACTCGAGCAACAGGACAATTACCAGAAACAAGAGGGTTAACAAATGCAAGATATGTAAGCTTTTTTCTATCATTAACTAAATATAACCATTCTCCAGGAGTACAAGACTTAATAGAGTCTTCAATGTCCTTGGGATATAATTCGTTAATACCTTTATTGACTTTTATTGCCCCATCCTTGGACAATTTAATTTGTTTCAAAGTGATTCCTTTTTATTTACGGTAGGTTATTATACCTTAAAAGAATTAATTCAAAACAGTTTTTTCTTATTTTCTCTGTGTAGAAGTAAAACGATCAAATAAATCAATTAAAAATACTTCGATTATTTTATCATTTGATATAAGTATTTCTTGAATACCTTTTTCAAGGTTTGACTTACCTGAGCTATCAATCTCAGACACTAGTTTGATAATATTAATAAGGTAATCATAATTACCGTCGTTTTCTTTAATATTTGTAATTAAGTTATAAACAGCACCAAAGTCGAGCCTTTCATCATCAAGAAATTGACCAAGAGTGTTAGTCGAATTATCAATTCTATTATCATAAGAAACAAAGCGATCAATAATACCCGACAACAACACTATGTTATCAGTATGAATAAGCTTTCTTAAATCCTTCCTATTTATTTCATTTAAGAGACTATTTAATATCTTAAATATAAGTTTTTGATCTTTATCATTTAGACTCACCAATGATTTAGTCATTATATCTAAAAAAGAAATAGTACTCTTGGCCTTAAATATCAATCGTATATCTTTATAAGAGTCCATAAAAACTTCTGTAATTAGAGACAAGTTTTTCATCTCATAATGATTAAGGTTTTTACTAAAAATATTAAAAAGATCTATTATATTCAAAATATCTTTATCACTACTCTTATTAAATAAGTTCACAGTATCTTTTAAGATGAGTTCGAAATGTTCATGTTCCAGTAAAACTGAGAAGGTTTTTATTAATTCTTCCGCTGTTGTAAATTTTAAGAAGTTCTTACTGATATTTTTAAATTTTTTATTATTAAGTAGTTTCTCTTTAGATTCGAAATTTGACTTAAATAAGTTAGCAAGATGACTTAATAAATTATGTTCTGCGACCAATGACAAGAACTTACCATTGTGATTATCTACAAGCTTTAAATCAGGTTTTTTAAAAGGAGTAAATTTTTGAGACTCAACAGATGATGACTTTACAGTTATGGCCAATATAGATTGTATAAAGTTACCATATTGTTTTATTGATCCATCCTTTTGTTTAAAATTATTATTAACTTGCCACAAACTATCATAAGTATTGAATATATTCTTAAAAGCCCATTTTGTGCTTTCGGGAAATATTTTTTTATTTCTAAAGAAACCAGCAGTTTTATCCATTATAGTTACATATTTTTTCATTCCTTTAACATTTTTAGTATATTTTTTAGCTTTAGCGACCTTATTAATAAAGAAGGCGCCGTAAAAATTATTTAAAAAAGAAATTTCCCTAATAACAACTTCTAGTCTCTCAACAAGGTTCAACTGCACCTTCGTATTCGTTTCGTTGCCGAAAATGCTTAATTCCACTTTCGTTTTTATAGAAGTTGCATCATATAGAAAACTAATAAGCTCAGATAATTCCACGGTATATTTCTTTTGTTTTTTTGAATCGTAAGGGATTTTAATATATTGATTTGGATGTACTAATCGAATAAGCTCATTGAGTAAACACTCAGTACCGTTATCTCTAATTAATAAGTCTTTTAATTTAGTTACTAAGTTTATAACTTCTTTTATTGCTACACATCCCTCTCCACCAGAAACCTTATTAATTCGATCGCAGCTAAAGTTTATTTGAGGGTTCGTACTTAAAGTCTCTGAAGTCCTAAGCAAGCTTAATAAAGCCTTAGCACCATTATCAAACTCGGTTTCATTTACCATAGATAATTTATCAAAGACTCTTTCAGCAAGATCAGTAGTATTTAGGATGTTACTCGACAAAGACAAAGATTTGTTGAGTATATCCAAAAAGCCATATTCATATAGGTGCTTTTCAATACTATTAATAATTTCTCGTATATAATTATCGTCAGTATCAATATGGTCATTTATTAAGTGCAGAATTGAATGATAAAAGCTCATCATCTCGCCAGAGATAACTCCATAAGGAATAGAAAACTTTCCATTAAAACGTTCTCGGTAGAGTGAATCTAAATCAAATGTCCACTCGAATATTTTGTGTGCAATAGTCTTCTTAGATTCATTTAGACTTAGACAGTTTTTTGGATATTTATCTAAAACAGTCCAAAAGTCATATTCAACTTGAATTAACTGATGAAATTCTTTTAAACACTTTGTTGATACAGAATCTGAGTAGTTTGTACTTAGGATCAAAAGCTCTTCATCTTCACTAAAACTCTCTGCTTTGTTTTCAACTAAAACTGTTTCTTTCTTGGTTGAACTAAAGAGTGTTATAAGTTTCAAAGCTCTTTCACTGCTCAGAAATAAAGAGAGTTCATTTCGATAAGGTTTATTAGCTAATTTAGTTTTAGTAAACTTAATTATATCATTCAGTTCAGAAGAGTACTGTACAAAGCTCTCGCGATATATTTGAAAGAAGTTGCTAAATTCTAAATTTAGCTTATACATAATTGAAACGGACTGTGAAGTGTCGTCCGGAAGCAAAGAGATGTTCATAAGAAACCGAATTAAGAGCTTTTTGTTTTTATTGCTTAGGTTTCCCCATAGTTTTTCCCATATCAGTATTGATTCTGAGTCTTCCGAAATAACGTTTAACGTTTGAGAAATATTTTTAAAGTTATCAATAGTAAATAGTTTTAATAAATCATATGTGCTCCCAAGGAATTTTGTAGAATTATTATCTAATTCTAATGTCGAATATACTTTTTTAAAAAGTTTACTTGAAACAAAATCAAATAGGACAAAGTTATTCGTTTCATCTGTTCTAGTAATTGACTTAAATATGTCAAAGCCTCCGTCTATTAAAACGTAAGAAGCTAAGTGGTTTAATAAACTAGGAATAATATAATTTAGTTCTGGGTAAGGACAAATATTAGTAAATAAACTATATCTAAGCTGAAGATCAAACAAACTATTAACGAACTCTTCTCGATTACTTGTTCTAAATTGTTCGATTCTAGCATCTAGCTCCCTTGAGTGGTCTAGATAATAAACACCGCTAATATCAGAACAATTATATCTATCATCAGCAATAATTGATTTTATAGTTTTGGCCTTATAAATAATATCCTTATCTGAAAGTGGATAATATAATAGTTCTTTATAAGTAGATTCATCAATAGAACTAAACATTACTTTAGGCCAAATCCCATTACCTAGAAACTTGGCGAGGGTTAAAATATTTTTTCCATTTGAGTTCAAGGCATCTGTTACTGCTTGATTAATTGTACTTACAAGATGGTTTTCGAAGTTTTTATTCTTTTGCTTTGCCTTTTGATAACTATAAGAGAGCTTAGACCTTTCGGACTCAGCTTTAACCACAATACTATTAACTGTCTCAAGAACAGCACTAAGGATTTTATCACTAGGAAGTATTTTTGCTGCAATATTCATCTGGCTTGATATTTCTAAAACTTCAGTAATTACATCTAGCACATTATACTCTTTAATTAGCGCACTAATTAGAACTTCCATGCTTTTAACATTATCTTTTCTTATGTTTTTATTTAGAAAGGCTAAAAACTTATTTCTCTTTTCATCACTACCAAAAAACAATTGATTTGCTGGTTTCATGAGAAGATTAAACTGAGTGGGTCCTAATTGAGTTATTGACTTATAGACTTCCGGAAATTCTTTATCCCAATCTAAGCATTTAAATAAATTATTTGTATTTTTATAAAGTAATACGTTTTTGTGAAAATTAACCTTTGAACAAGATTCACTTGTGGGTAGTAAATCATTCTTAGATACAATCGAATTATCAATCTTTGCAGGTTCTTGTCCACAACTTATTAATGTAAGTAGTAATAGCATTTTTGCTATGTAATTTTTCATTCTTTATTTTTACTACAAACGGGTATTCTTTAGTAAAATCGATGATTTACCATGTACTATTTACATCTTTTTAACTTAATAATTTCAATCACTTAATGAGTCGCAAACCACTGTAAAGCTTTTGTCTTATTTATTTGATAGTTTTTAAACATAAACTCTTCAGTGATCTGCCTAGAGTAGTCTTCATTTTCATTCTTATTAACTTTTTGAGTCGTTAATATTTTCAACTCTGAAGGTAGCCAGTAATCTTTTATTTGCTTATAAAAAATTTCAGTCTTAACCTCTGTAGATTGAACACCTTCATAAACCTTGTGTATAACTTTATTAATTACGAGTTTATTCTTACTCCATTTCTCTTTTTTAAATTCATAAGTTGTTCTAGTAGTCCCAATAGATCTTTTTTCAATTATTAATATTGATCTAGAGTTTCGTTTCATTGATATATTTGTTATATCTTTCAATCCAGTGGGATCAATATATTTAAGCCATCCCTTGTCTGTCGCTGATACTTCATATCCATTTATATATTCTTCAAAGTTACTCCCTGTTATTATATCTAACTTTTTCTTGAATAATTCTTTTATAGATACAGCGACTTCGTTCTTTAATTCTCCTGTGGATTCAATACTTAAATCACTTTTATCTTTGACCCAGAAATAATTGATATGAATTTTTTTAATTTCTTCATTTAGAATTTTTTGATTTATTAAGTTTTCTAGCTCATTTGTATGAAGTTCAAATGTGAGATCTCTTATACTAGAAATAGGTTGATAAATGTTTTTCCAAATTTTTTTATTTGATTGTGAGTACGAATTTTCAGAACTAGCTATTAATAATATCATTCCAATTTTTATTAAGTATAACACTGATTTTCTTTTCCTTTTTAATTGTAACTTTTCCTGCTGCACCTTTAACACCTTTTATGTTCTTAACCTGTGTATAGAGTAGCCTTGCCTCTGTAGCTGTACTCCCTACATAATGCAACATTGCGGCCGTTACTATTTCAAAAATATTTAAATCCATTACAGGACTTGCTAACTTAATAATTATATGCGGACTTTTGTCTCCTTCTAAATGAAACCAAAAATCGGTTTTTTTTGCCCACTCTTTTCTTACTTGATCATTACCTATGGCCGATATTCCAACACCTAACTGAATGCCCTCAAGTTTAATTACTTTATATCCTTTTTCGCTCGTTACTTGTACTGAATTTGAATCATTCGTAACCGACCAAATTGGTTTTATTATTTTGAGTTTATTTTCATAGTCTTCGCTTAAATCTGGAAGTTGTTTCAAGTTCTCTTCTGTGTCAGAGAACCTAAGTGCTAATATTTTTTGTGCTTTTTTTAGTTTTTTTATTTTCACGTAAAGCTCATCTCTTCTTGTGAAGTGTTCTTTTGTTTTGAAATTTAATCTATGTCCCGCAAAAGTATTTTTCATTGGCATTTTTGATAAGTCAGAACAATTTTCAGCAAATGTAGTCAACTCTGGCCATTTATTAACTTTATCAATATCTCCTTGGATATTCGTTATTTTTCTTTTTAAAAATTTTTTACTTTTACCAGAGGATAACAAGTTTAATGCTCTTTTTTTCTCATCTAATAATAGTTTATCTATTGAAATTTTCTCTCTAGAATTACGATTTTTATCAATATCATTACGCCCTAAATCGTTAAACATTTTGAAATCATCTAATTCCTCATTGATAACTCCCTTAATCCAAGAACAGAAAGTTCTCATATAATGAAGTTTTTCATCATAATATATATTTGAAAAGTATAATTCTCTTCCTCTATAAAAAAACATAAATCGACAACGTTTTCCAAATCTTCTGTATTCTAACCTTACAACTCTATCTTCTACATCTATATCAACCCCAGTTAATACTGAACCTGATAAATACCTTCTCATATACTCTAAGAATTGATCTCTTTTTCTAAGAGGGCTCGGGATTTGTGTAGCGCCCTCCCAAAAACCTTCATAAGACTTACCCCTACCAAAATAGAGGTATTTAGATTTACCTGGCTCTCTGATTTGCATACAAATATATTGAGATGAACTATATAGTTTTTGGATTTGTGCGATTTTTGCAAAGTCTTCATTAAAAGACTGGATTTCTTGTAATATATCGTTATATGTTTGTATCATGACATCTCAAATTTTTAAGGACCCTAATATTCTGAATTTGCTTGAATGGCCATTAATTGTTAATGCCGTTCAAAGTTATTCTCACTTTGATAATACTGCTAAAGACAGAATATTTATATTTAAAAATAAAAATGATCTGGAATCTATTTTTTCAAAGACAGAAAGCTTTATTGATTTAGTATACAATGAGCCATTTTTAGAGATGACTCATTCTCTTTCAAACTTTAAGAGTGACGAAACTCTTAGAAGATGTGTGGATAGACTCAATAAATCAGCCTTTTTAGATCTAAAAGACTTAAATCAAATATCTATTATGGTCGAGCATTATATATCTTATAAAAGCTTATATTTTGATCTAAAATTGATAGATGAGGATAATAATAGTCATCAGAATCAAAAAAGAATATATACGAATGGATTTCTAAAGGAATTTAGAAGCTTTGTAGATATTGATGGAGAAGTCGATTATTTCAAACATCCACTTCTTCGAAACCTGTACTCCAAACAAACAGAAATTGAACAAACAATTAGAAAAACATTAAATTTACTAGGGTCAGATTCAAACTATTCAGAGAAATTACAGTTTAGTGGTTTTGATATTGTGAATGACAGATACGTAGTTCCAATTAAAAGTGATTCTTATCAAAGTCATTTAGGTCAGATTATCTCTCGTTCTGAAACTGGCCATACGTTATTTGTTGAACCCTCGAAGATTAGAAATTTGAATTTTGATAGATTAAATACTGTTATTGAACTACAAAAAGAAATTGAAAATTTATCGATAAGGTTTTCTAGGTTTCTTCATTCACAATTAACTCATCTAAACTCTTTGGTTAATACAATATTTGAAATTGATAGTATAAACACCAGGGCTAGGTATGCACATACAATTAATTTAACAAAACCAATTATTCAAAATAAGTTGATAATGAATATTAGAGGTATGTTTCATCCTCTTATAGAGAACTCTGTTAAGAATGATATCTATATTGATGAACATCAAAAAGGTCTCGTTATTTCGGGACCAAATACTGGTGGAAAGACTGCAAGCTTAAAGACGTTAACTTTGATTCAATTATTTTCTCGTTTTGGTCTTTTTGTTCCCGCAACAAGTGCAGAAATTTTTCTATACGATGAAATTTTCTACTTTGGAAATGACGGTCAAAGTTTACCAGAGGGTCTAAGTTCATTTGCTGCAGAAGTTGGAAACTATACAGATCTATTTAATAATTTAGGGACTACAAATCTAATAATTATTGATGAAATATTTAATTCAACATCGTCTGAAGAAGCATCCGCACTAGCGATTTCACTATTTGATCAGTTAAATATTATTTCTAGTTCGCATCTATTAGTTTCAACACATCATCAAATGTTAAAATCTTTTATACACCAAGATGATAAATATCTTTCGGCTCACGTAGGGTTTAATCCCGTAACAAGTAAGCCAACTTATAAATTATTTTACGGTTCACCAGGGGGCTCTCAAGCGTTAAAGATATTTTCACTTCTTACAGAAAACAATGAAGTTAATAGAGCAATACATGATAATTCCTTGAAGGTGCTTGATAAAAAGATGGTTAGTTACGAAGCCCTTTTAGAGAAAATATCCTTAAAGGAATATGAACTTAATAAGCTTTTAGGAGAGAATAAGGTTTTGAATATTCAACTTAAAAATCAAAAGGCATCTATGGAGGGAGTACTTAGACTCAAATTAGATGAAGAGGTTTTAAGCACTGAAAAAGACCTTAAAAAAATCATTGATCAAGCAGAGAATTTCTATCAAAATGTAAAGAAAGGTAATATCGAGTCTAAAAGGAGTTTTCAGAAACAAAAAGATGAGATTAAATCACTGATTTCATCTGTTAAGCCTAAGATTCAAGCTCCAGACAGACTTGAAAAATATAAAGACTTAAAGTCACCTAAAAATATTCTTGTTGGTGGATCATACTTCTCTTTATTTTTAACTCAAACTGTAACCGTCAAGTCAGTAAATCTTAAGAAGAAAGAGGTCACAGTCAGTAAGGGACTTATGAGTATTAAGTGCCCTATAGACAGTTTAAGAGTAGCTCATGGAAAAAACCCAGAAAAAGTACTAATAAATATCCAAAGGAATACTCAAGCTAAAATTGAATATGATTGCCGAGGCATGAGATTATCAGAGTTTGAAAGCTTAGTAGAGTTTGCCATAAGTGATCTTTTATCTAACTCAGTTCCATTTATAAATTTTATTCATGGTCATGGAACTGGAGCTTTAAAAAAATGGCTTCGTACTTTTATCAAAGGCCACTGTGACATTAGAGAAGATTCAAATGAAACAGGAAATGATGGTGAAACGAAAGTCGTTCTTATTTAATAAGACTACCTATTCGCCAAGGTCTAAACGTAAATACATCTTGATCATCTGACCATGGAAATGGAATGTTTGTAGAGAACCAAATTAAAATTGCTTTTCCTTTAACATGCCCGTGAGGAACAAATCCCCAACTTCTGGAATCTGCTGAAAAGTCCCTATTATCACCCATCACAAAGAAATGCCCAACTGGTACTCTTATTTTAGCAAAGTTTGAGCTATAAAAGTTATCTTCATCAATTTGAGTAATATGTTCGTGCTGGCCTGTTTTTGTTTTAAAAAATTTAAAATTAAAATTCTTAAACTTATGATCCATATCTTCCATAAAAACTTTTCCGTCTACTGGATCTGAGTTTATGGGCTCATCATTTACATAGACTGTTTTATCTATCACTTGAATTGAATCACCTGGAAGGCCTACAACTCGTTTAATATAATTAAGAGATGTATCTTCTGGATATTTAAAAACGACGACATCACCTCTTTTAGGGTCTTGAGCTTCTGTAATATAAATTGGATCTGAGAACCAATCTGAAAATGGCACTTTAAATCCATATGAAAATTTATTTACAAGAATAAAATCACCAATTAAAAGAGTTGGTATCATTGATCCTGATGGTATTTTAAATGGCTCAAAAAATATAGACCTAAAGCCAAGAACAGCCACAATAATAAGCAGCATAGACTTTGATTCTTTAATCATTTTTTGCATTCTACTTGGTTTTACTTCTTTCGTTTCAATCACATTTTCTTTTGTTTCTTCAGTCATTTTTATTCCATTTTATTTTAGTTCATCATAGTAATATTCAATTATTTTTTTCGCTAAGAATGTAGATTTAACATACCATTTTTTTACGTTCACAATCATAACACATACTGAAATACCTTTATCGTTTTCTAGATCTTTTGGTTTAGCAAAAGAGACAAACCAGTCTCTTTTTCCATAAGGAACTCCACCAGTAATACTTCCTGTTTTCCCACCAATTTCAATATGTTTAATTTTTTTCATTTTCCATGGTCTAAAAGCACCTCTGGCAGTTCCAGATTTAACAGTAAGTTTCATCATCTCTCTAAGTTGTACTGCGGCTTCTTTAGATATAACTCTTCTAAGTACATACTTAGGCTTCCAGACGTTTCTTTGTTGACGCTCATCCAAAATACTTTCAATTATTGTTGGCTTCTTTAACACACCATCATTTGCAACTATAGATGCAATTAAAGCTCCATGCAAAGGAGACATCATTGTAGATTTATTAAATCCAGAAGCTAATTCAGCTAAAGCATATTCACTATCGGCCATTAACACGCGAGATTCTCCAATATCCAAAACTTGAAGTAGATCATTATTAAAACCAAATTTGTTCGCTGTTCTAATTAAACTTGTGGCTGAAGATTTATTGATTGCAGCTTTTCCAAAAATAACATTATTAGATCTAGCAAATGCTTTTGAGAGTGGTTGGGTTCTAGTCCATTTATTTTTTTTGTTTTTTAATTGATACTTGTATAGTGTTGTGGATCTACCATTATACGCAAATTTTGTTTTAGGGCTTGTCTCTGTGTTTTCCAAGAGGTTAGCTGCAGTAATAACTTTAAATATACTTGCTGCTGGATTTGTACTTGAAAAACTTAGTGACACTCCAAATTCTTTTTCTTTTTTATCGTAGTCAACAGCAGATATAACTTTACCTGTATTATTATCTATAACGACTATTGAAGCATAATCAGATCGATACCTTCTTAGATATTTTTTAATTTTTTTTTCTAATTTTTTATTTATGGAGTATTCAACTTTATAGTCTCTATCCTCAACATTTATTTTACTTGGCCAGTTCTCAGAGTTAAAAACTAATGAACTAAACTGAGATCTAAATTTTTCATAGTTAAACGATTGAAGGCTTAAATCTTTTCCGAAGTTAAAGTTAGAGAATACACTCGTTGATATTACAAGGACAGCAACCGCTATTAATTTTTTCATCCTTTATACCCGATTCCTATAACAAAAAATTCTTTACTCACACTTCTTGTCGATTTGGGTTTTAAGTAATGATATTTCGCAAATGTTGTTCTTTGTTCTTTTAGAAACTGTTGAGCATCATTAGAATCAAAAACCTTTATAACAAAGTTCCCGCCTGGTTTTAAAAATTGCTTTAAATGATAGAAACACATCTCTACTAATTGAAGACTTCTTATTTGATCAACAGACTTTATACCTGTGGTATTGGGCGCCATATCAGAAACAACAACATCAAACTGATCGTCTACACCTAACTCACTTAAGTCTTTTACGTCATTGATATCTTTTTCATAGACTCGAACATTTTCATAGTTTTCAAACTTTGTATTGATCTCTCTAATATCGATACCAACAACCTGACCTTTTTCACCAACAATTTTCGAACAATATTGAGTCCAAGAACCTGGATGGTATCCAAAATCCATAACGCAATCATCTTTTTTAATCACTTTATGTTTTTGATCAATTTCTTCCAATTTATATACACTTCTAGCAAAGTAATTATCTTTTTTTGCTTTGTTGAAGTAGTGATCTTGTACTTTGAAGCCCATTTATACCTATGCTGTAAAAACTTTATTAATTTTCATATCTTTAATATTAATATCATACTTCTTTATCTTTGAAATTAAAGTAACTTTACTTAAATTTATCATTTCTGATGTGTAGTTAATACGACCTTGATACTTTGTTAGTTTTTTAGTTAAAAACTTCTTTTCAAATTTACCTTGCGCCTCGTAAAAACAATCACTATTCACACTTTCAATTTCGTTTTTTGCTATCCATCCTGGTAAGTGGATTAAACATGCTTTTTCAGATGCCATAAACACTATATAATCAACTATTTGTCTAAGTTCTCTGTAGTTTCCTGGATAATGATAAGTTTTTAGGAAGTTTAGAAGTTCTACAGACATAATTATATTCAGCTTATGTTGTTTTAGTTTGCAATTATTTATCTCTTCGATAACCTTTAAATACTTATCCCTACAGTTATTCAAAGGTTCTATTTCAAACATATATGATCTTATTCTATAATAGAGATCTTCTCTAAATTTTCCATTTTTTACTTCTTGGGCCAAGTCTTTGTTTGTTGCGAATACCAAAACTCCATTAAAAGATTTTCGTTCATTACTTCCTACAGAGTAGAAGATTCTCTCTTCAACTAATGTTAGAATCTTTTTCTGTTGTTCTAAATCAAGCTCTCCTATTTCATCTATAAATAGCGTTCCAAAACCAACGGCTTCGCAAAACCCTTGCTTATCACTTGTTGCACCTGTGAAGCTTCCTTTTTTATGCCCAAAGAGCTCACTTTCAAATAGTTGAGAATTCAAAGTTGCTATATTCACTTGGAAGTATTTATTTCTAACTCTCTTAGAATTCATATGTATCCACTTTGCTAAAAAGCTTTTACCAACTCCTGTCTGTCCTATTAATAAAATGTTTTCATTGATTCTTGTTAAATGATTTTTAGTTAGCATACAACCTCCACTGCTGGATTAGAAATATACCTAGAAGTTCAAACATTAAACTAAACTTGAAATTAGACTAAGAAATTTTTCATAATTGAACCGCATAAATAAACTAAAGTAGAAGTTCTAGCCTATCTTCAATCTCTTCAGGATACCAAACAAGGGTATCAGGTAATTTCTTTGTGGAAATACCTGAAATTATATTATTATTAGAGAGCATTTTTAAACCTCTGAGATGGCATATATGGCTTCCGGCCATTATATCCCATATATTCTTAGGTTTTTTCGAGATAACAAAATCACATGAGCCTGCAGCCAATAGACCTAACTTATAAGCTATACTTCCTACTGCATGGTAGTGACAGGACTCACTAGAATTATGTAATCCTCCGGAGTTTTCAGTTCTAGAAATATAGGCCAGTAACTTTTCACTAAAAAATTTCTTTGATGGTACATATGGGTCTAATGAACTGATACTAAATCCATTAAATGGATTGAATATCCATGAGAAATTTCTTTCGTCGGCAAACTCCGCACTAAAATAGATACCGAAAGACACAGCGCATTCACCAACTCCACTTGCAAGCTCTTTGGTTCCATCAATTGGATCTAGGATAACCATTGGAAACTCAAACTTTTCCATATCTTCTTCACTATAAAAATTCAAAAAAGGATACTTCCCAGTGATACGATCTTTAATCAAGTCAGAAATAAAGATATCAACATTTGTGACCAATGATTTATCTTTTTTTTGTAAGATTTCAAAAAGTCCAGATTTATTCAATTTTTCGTCAATAAAATGACAAATATCGACCTTAATTTTCTCTAAAGTTGATAAAACATCAATATTATTTATTGTTTCTTCATTCATCTACAATTCTCAGCATTTATATATCCACAAGTTTTGGTTAGTTATCCACAGTAAATCACTTACTATAGTGATTTTATCTGGATTGGTTACTTCATCAAATCTATCATAATTTCAAGACCTTAATGATCTAAACAAATTACTCTTTTGTGCGACCAGTCACAATTGATAGATCATGTTAGAAATAAGAATTGAGTTATCCCCAATAAATTACTCACAAAGAGCTAGAAACTCCATCCAACCATCTTCAGCCACTGAAACAGCAAAGATTCCGTCAGATGTGCCATCATCTTCGACTACATTTGTTAATAACTTTATAGAGCCCTGAGGATCTACATAAACAAATGGTCTAGATTGTTTGTCTGATTCTGAATAGATTTGATAGTTAGAGGTAAAGTCGTTAAACATTGATGCTGCTATAGCTGATTTAAGCAAAATATAGCC
>Ga0209712_10001579_pt1 | contig 19344 bp, 12 predicted proteins | sample ArcOceMetagenome_FD_187443 | JGI IMG/M metagenome (GOLD analysis project Ga0209712, IMG submission 187443) | Marine eukaryotic phytoplankton communities from Arctic Ocean - Arctic Ocean - Greenland ARC118M Metagenome (SPAdes) (version 2) | ecosystem: Environmental > Aquatic > Marine > Oceanic...
GGCACCTATTATATGTATGATGGTTCGCGGCCGATGTTTGACATCAATGCTGATTTGCCCTCTGATCCGAAAGGGATGATTGTGACGGTTGATGGTTTGGGCACTTATCCAAACAATAACGATTTTGATTATACGGTGCTCACTTCTACCAACAATTCTTGGAATTATCCAGCAGCTATTTCTGCACATTATAATGGTGGAAAAGCTTATGAATATTTTAAGTCGACGCACAATCGAGAGTCAATCAATGGAGATGGCGGAACGATCATTTCCTTTTTTAATATCTCAGATGAAGGTGGAAGTGAGATGGATAATGCATTTTGGAATGGCGCTGCAATGTTTTATGGAAATGGAAATCAGGCGTTTAATTTTCCTTTGCAAAGAGCGTTGGATGTGGCAGGTCATGAAATGTCGCATGGGGTAATTCAAGGAACTGCCAACCTCGAATATCAAGGTCAATCAGGTGCCATGAATGAATCATTTGCTGATATTTTTGGCGCTATGATTGATCGAGATGATTGGCAAATGGGAGAAGATATTACCAATCCAAGTTACATTTCGACAGGAGCTTTACGAAGTCTTTCTGATCCAAATAATGGCGGTTCTTCCCTCAGCAATGCAGGTTGGCAACCAAAAACGATGGCGGAATATCAGAACCTTCCGAACACGCCACAAGGTGACAACGGAGGTGTGCACATCAATAGTGGAATCACGAATTATGCCTATTATCTTTTTGCTACGGAGATTGGAAAAGACAAAGCAGAGTTAATTTATTACCGAGCGTTGGATGTTTATTTGGTGAAATCATCTCAGTTTGTGGACTTAAGAAATGCGGTTGTGCAAGCGGCCAATGATCTTTTCGGAAGCACCGAAGTGAATGCTGCCAATGCGGCTTTTGATGCCGTTGGAATTGGTCAAGGTACAGGTGGAACTTATCAAAACGATGTCAACTTGAATGATGGTGATGAACGAATTTTGCACTCAGATGCAGCTTTGGATAAATTATACTTAGCTGATTTGGCAGGTGCAAATTTGACTGACCCTCAACTTTCATTGACTAATATTACGAGCAAACCAAGTATTACTGATGATGGACGAGTGATCGTTTTTATCGACGCTGAAAACAATATTAAATTTATTGATATCGATTGGGCAACTGGAGATGTACTCGAAGATTATCTGGAAAATAACCCAACTGGTGAGTGGCGAAATATTACCATTTCAAAAGATGGAAACCGAATTGCAGCGGTAAGAACTGCTGCTGAAAATATCATTTGGGTTTATGATTTTAACCTTGGGGAATGGAATGATTTCGAATTGTACAATCCAACTACTTCCGATCCCAATGGAGGAATTGTCACCACCGGTGAGGTTCAATATGCTGATGCGATGGAGTTTGATTTTTCAGGGGAATATTTGATGTACGATGCCTTTAACCAAGTGGCCAGTTCGCAAGGAAATAATGCAGTAGAATATTGGGATATTGGATTTTTAAATATTTTTGAAAATGGAAATTTTGCAACTGGAAATATTGAAAAACTATTTGCTGGTTTGCCATCAGGAGTAAGTATTGGAAATCCAACTTTTGCCAAAAACTCTCCTTATATCGTCGCTTTTGATTTTAGAGAAGAAGGATTTTTTAGTACTAATTATCAAGTCCTAGGAGCTAATATTCAGACCGGTGACAATGAGGTGATTCGGGAAGGAGAAACTTGGGCTTACCCAAATTACTCAGTCAATGATGAGCAAATGATTTTTGATTTACCGTACCAAGGCACGACTGTTTTGGGAAAAATAAATATCAATGCGAATAAAATTAGCGGCGATGCAGCTTCTGAAAACTTCCTTTTCCCCAATGGAACTGTTGCTGAAAAATGGGGCGTTTGGTTTGCAACTGGCGAACGAGATTTAGTGACCACCAATGAAATTAATTTAGCTGACTTGAAGGGAAAAATTTACCCAAATCCATTTGATGAAAATTTGATTTTGGAATTGGAAGGTGAACAAAAGGAGAAGACGATGATTCAAGTTTTCAATCTCTTAGGTCAAGCTGTTTTTGAGAAAAGTGTGGAAATCTCTTTGGGGAAAAATACGTTTGATTTGAATTTGAAAAGGTTGAATGCGGGGACTTATTTTATTCAATTGCAATTGGAAGAAGGGAATGTGATGATGAAAGTCGTTAAAAAATAGGTAGCGGGACTTTCCAAGTCCCGTAAAAAAATACAGGACTTGGAAAGTCCTGCTACGGAACTGTCAACAAGTTGTTAAAAAATTGGAAAATCCGATTCTATGGCTTAATTTTAGACAACTTTTAAATACATAATATTATTAATTCAAATAAAATATAATCTGTAATGAAGAAATTATTTTTATTTTTAGCATTTTTTGGATGCATCGCATTTTCTGCTAATGCTCAAAAGTCTTGTTGTGCAAGCAAAACAGGTGCTAAAGTTTGTAGCAAAACTGCTGCTGCTAATTCAGAAGCTGCTGCTAAATTTGCCTCTTTGGATGATATGATCGAAACTAAAGTTTGTAGTACTTCTGGAACAGTATCTTACGTGAAAAATTACGTTTGTTCTGAAAGTGGAAAAATGACTTCTACCCCAGTTCAATATGATGCTTCAACTCAAAAATTTGTAAATGTTTCTCCTCAGAATGCGGAGCAAGGAGTAGGTGGTCAAAATGCAGAAGCAGTTAAAACTGTGAAAGCGGTGAAAGCGGTGAAAGCGGTGAAAGCGGTGAAAACAGCGAAGACTGTAAAAACTACTGCTAAAAAATCTTGTTGTGCTTCTAAGGCTGGAAAATCTAGCTGCAAAAAAGAAGCAAAAGTGGAAAACTAATTTTCAGTTTTTCGAAATAAAAAAAGGCTTTCAACTTAATTATTGAAAGCCTTTTTTTGTTCCCTATTCACGAGATAACTTCGAGTCACTTTGTGAATAGTTATCAGAATTACTTATTAACTCCTCTTAGAATATTTTCTTCAGAAAAGAATTTGTTGGAGAAATATTTATCCACCAAATGTTCGGTGACTTGAGAAATATTTTTTGGCAAATCAGTTTTATCAATCCAACTCACTTTTTTAAATTTATCCAACTCTTTCGACTGAGGTTTACCTTTCCACTTTTTTGCGGTAAATAATAAAATCAATTCACTTTCTGAATGTCTCTGAAAAATATGAAGAAATCGCAAATGTTTTCTCTTGATTTCGATATTGGCCTCTTCATGGCTTTCTCGAACAATGGCATCATGTGCAGACTCGCCATCATCCACCTTTCCACCGACGAGAGAAAAGCCTCCACCATTTTGTGCGGTCTTTTTTAAAAAAAGAAGTTTACCATCTTTTTCCAAAATTAGTCGAACTACAACTGTAGTTTTTTGTCCATTCATATTTGAAGGTAAAAGTTATTTTACATATATAATTTTAAAATCTAAGTAAAAGAGTAATCTTAACTTTAATTTTTGACGGATTTTTTTCCACTATTTTTTCCAAAAAAATAATTCCGTAACCTAGGCTAAGGAAAGGTTTTTTTTGAAAAAACTATCAAAAATATCTTTTCGTCAAAACTCCAATCGAATACTACTTTTCCGCCTAAAGCCTAAAGAAAGGTAATTTGAGCATTTTCTCCATTTTTTTCACCATAAAAAAGGTGTAATTCACCATTTCCTAAATGCAATCCACCATTTCATATATAAAAGGTAGCTTAAAAAAAACATCTTTCCTTACATTTATAGTATAATAACTTATACGATAATCGAACAACTTGTTCACTTAAACAGACATTTAGTATGGATTTATTTGCTAAAATAAAAAACAATGCATCTGCGCTAGGACAATACGCAGAGAATGGAGGCGAGGGATATTTCATCGCTCCGAAATTAGAAGGACCGATTTCCAATAGAATGATGTTCCAAGGGAAAGAATGTGTTTGTTGGAGTGTGAATAATTATCTGGGTTTGGCTAATCTTCCTGAGATTAGAAAAGTAGATGGAGATGCTGCGGCTGAATGGGGATTAGCTTATCCGATGGGTTCTCGCTTGATGACTGGAAATACTTCAGAGCACGAAGCTTTGGAAGTTGAGTTGGCAGAATTTGTTAATAAGGAAGCGACTGCTTTGGTTAATTTTGGTTACCAAGGAATCGTTTCTGCAATTGATTGTTTAGTTAATCGACGCGACGTAATCGTTTATGATGCGGAAAGTCATGCTTGTATAGTGGACGGAGTTCGATTGCACATGGGAAAACGATATGCATTTGAGCACAACAATATTGAAAGTTTAGAAAAACAATTACAACGAGCGACTAAATTGACCGAAGGAACAGAAGGTGGTATTTTAGTAATTTCTGAAGGAGTGTTTGGAATGCGAGGCGGCCAAGGAAAATTACGCGAAATAGTTGCTTTGAAAGAAAAATATGATTTTAGATTATTCGTAGATGATGCGCATGGTTTTGGTGTTCTGGGAAAAACCGGTGCAGGTGCTTGTGAAGAGCAAGGAGTGATGGATGAGGTTGATGTTTACTTCGCCACTTTCGCAAAATCTATGGCAAGTGTCGGTGCATTCTTCGCAGGAGATACTGCCATTATGCGATACATGAAATATAATATGCGTTCGCAAATTTATGCTAAATCGTTAGCCATGCCAATCGTAGTTGGTGCTCGAAAACGATTAGCGATGATTAAAAATGATACGACACAAAAAGATAAATTGTGGACGATCGTCAATGCATTGCAATCAGGATTGAAAGCAAGAGGATTTGATTTGGGAGAAACGAATAGTTGTGTGACACCAGTTTACATGAAAGGTTCGGTGGAAGAAGCGCAAGCATTGGTTTATGATATGCGGGAAAATCATAGCGTATTTTGCTCTATCGTAGTTTATCCAGTTATTCCAAAAGGAATGATTTTATTACGATTGATTCCAACTGCTTCCCATACTTTGGAAGATGTACAAATTACTCTGGAAGCATTTTCTGCAGTAGCAGCTAGATTAAAAGCTGGAGATTATAAAGTATTAGCTGCGAACTTTTAAGCAGGTACTTTTTTTTGAAAAAATAAATTAGAGCTGTTAGCCCGTATGAGCTAACAGCTCTTTTTATTTAGTTTTCAACTAAGGTTATAACTTCTTGACATTCAAGCAGATACACAAAAACATTTTCCAAAACATAAGATTCACTTTTTGATTTTTTACTATATTGCATTTGTATACTTTATAAAAAAAATCAATTGGGTTTGGAAACCCGACCTACATAACCATAAATTATGAGCAACATTAAAGTTAAAATAGGAAAGCGAGAAATGACGCTTGCCAAAAGCAAAAAACTAGTTGGACTAAAAAGAAATCCGCAATTCAATCAACCTGATAAAAATTTTAAAAATGCTGCTTTCGTCAGAGCTTCTATTTATGATTCCCTTGGCGGATTCAATGTCGTTAGTCTTGAAAAAAATGGAAAAAGTTTAGATAATAAATTAGATCAACTCCGATCGTATGATGAAATTGAAGTAGGAACTCATGTCTACTACGCCGATGGAAGTGATCGAATGCTGATCCCTACTGGTGAGATTTATATCACTTTTCAAGAAGGAGTGAGTCAAGAAGAACAAGAATTGGTTTTGGATGAATATCATTTGGAATTGGATAGAAGACGAAGCACAGAATCTATCGTTGCCAAGGTGACTTACCGTTCTAAAAACCCCTTAAAAGTAGCAGCTGAATTAGCACAATTCTCCTTGATCAGAGTCGTCGAACCTGACATGGATGCGGTGGTCGATGAATATGATTTTGTCGAACCTGCTGATGATTTATTGGAGCATATGTGGCATTTGAAAAATTATGGATTTGTTGCTGATACCAATTGGAGGTTAAAAAAAGATGCAGATTCTAAAGTCGTTGATGCGTGGAAACGAATTGGAAATCTCGGTTCGAGAGAAGTGGTGATTGCAGTCATTGATAATGGATTTGATCTTTCTCATCCAGATTTAAAATCAAAAGTTTACAAGCCTTGGGATCTGTGGTCGAAGAGTACGCAAATCCAACATGGCGATCCTCGCTTCACTCATGGTACACCTTGCGCAAGTGTTGCCTTGGCCGCTTCGAATGGAGTGGGCATGGTTGGCTCCGCACCTAATGCGAAATTTATGCCGGTGAGTGGAACTTCATTTTCTCTCAGAGCGACGGAGGAAATGTTTGAATATTGCGTCAAAACCAATGCAGATATTATTAGTTGTAGTTGGGGATCAACTGATCCTGCTTTTACTTTGAGTGCGGTAAAAGAAGAAGTTTTAGCCAATGCTGCCACTAAAGGTCGAGGCGGAAAAGGTTGTGTTATTTTGTTTGCCGTAGGAAATGATTCTAAAGATTATGTCAATTATTATTCGGCGCATCCTGATGTAATTGCAGTTGGTGCCACGACGAGTAAAGATGAACATGCTAGCTATTCGAATCGAGGAAGAGAATTAACGGTTTGTGCACCTTCCAATGGTGATTGGCCAATTATCGCAGCACGTGCTTGGTGGGATGAAGGAGTCAACTGGGAAACAGGTGCTTACAAATTTTGGCGAGATGGCAAGGAACGAGGCAACGCAGGAATGTACAAACACTTTGGCGGCACTTCGAGTGCTACGCCATTGGTCGCGGGTATTTGCGGATTGATGCTTTCGGTAAATTCCGATTTGACCGCCAGCCAAGTAAAAGAAATTTTAATTAAGACAGCGGATAAAATCGGTTCGCCCTTAGAGTATGATTCTTCTGGACACTCACTCAAATATGGCTATGGAAAAGTTAATGCAGACAAAGCGGTCAAAGAAGCACTTCGGTATAAAGATGAAAGTTTAGGAACTGTACCACCAGCTGTGGATGAGCCTGTAAAAAAAGGTCGAGGTATTTTCCAATTCAATGTGAAGCGACAAGCACCCGAAGGTTTTGGCGTACAGATTGGCGCATTTGCGGAATATGGGAATGTATTAATTCAAGCGGAGAAGTTGCAAAAAAAATATGATCATCCAATCGTGGTAAGTATCAATGAGTTAGAAGGGCGAACGGTGTATAAGATTGTCGTGGGTACTTTTTCCCAAAAGTCTGATGCGTCTAACTTGTTGAAAAAAATGAAGGAGAATGATCAGAATGGGTTTGTGCGGGCGATTAAGGATTTAGCGTAGCCTCCATCAAAAATAAAATTATAAAAAAAGCCAAAGTGAAAATTCACTTTGGCTTTTCTTTTTTCCAAAAATATATTTCAACTTATATCATCGTAATAATTATCTCTTTTCATTTGTTCCTCTCGCCTCCTCTCCTCCTTCGTTTTTTCAAAAACATCTCGTGGCAAAAAATAAGGCCCAGTCCCAGTTTGCACTTCAAATCCTTCCCCCCAAGTTTGAGGTGCTTCCAACTTTTTCAAGCGTTCCACTTCATCCAACAAATCATTTTTATAAAAATAAGCCGTAAAGATCCCTAGCAATCCACCGAACAAATGACTCTCCCAAGAGATGCCCGGTTGGTCTGGTAAAATCCCCGCAAACATTCCTCCATACAAAACCAACACCAGCAAAGCCAAAACGATCGACTCCCTACTCTTGACAAATACGCCATTCCAAAAAACAAAAGCCACCAATCCATAAACTACTCCACTTGCTCCGATATGCGAAAAATTACCCGTCTCATTATCAAAAAAATTACCCAACAACCAAACTGCTCCTCCCGTCAAAATCCAAATCATCACCAATCCTCTCACCGCTACGATTCGATAAAAATACATACTCACGCCCAACAAACTCAAAAATGGAACTGCATTGGAAAACAAATGTTTCCAACTTCCATGTATCAATGGAGCAGTCAAAATTCCTTTTAACCCATAAAGTTTTCGTGGAAAAATACCCCAGTAAATAAATTCAAAATCAGTAAACTGTTTGACAATATGAATCACCAGCATGATTAAGATTAAAATCACGGGTAATTGCAAACTTTTAACAAAACGATTATTTTCTTCTTCGGGAATCAATATTTATTTATTTTGAAGTTTAGATCGCTACGCTGTCAGACTTACGATCCCTGTATACTAACCTAGCGCAGATAAATCTCGTCAGTCTGGCAGCGCAGCGATCTATTTTAAGTAAATCTTCGGCGAACCAATTTTACAAAAATTTTCGCCTTTTTCTTTTTCTTCTTCGAAGCCCAATCATAAATTTCAGCAATATTAGCCAAGTAATCTTTAGCATCATCAAAATTACTTAATCTGTTAATCGTCGATAAAGCATCTTTTAAAGCATCACCATTTCCATCAAATAATTCATTGGTCGTCAAAATTCTTTCATTGATACCCATCGCCTTATTCAAATCTTTGATCGGGCTTTGACTTAACCTTTCTGACAAATCTGTTGCTTCTTGGAACTCAAAAAGATCCTCGTGCTCTTCGCTTATTTTTGCCTTCACGGGTTTAGGTGCAGGCGGTGGCGGTGCAACTCTTACAGGTGGTACTTGCATTTCCACCTTTGGCGTTTCGACCACTGTTGGTCGAGGTGCAGGTCTCGGAGTTGGAACTCGATTGGGAACAACTCCAACTTTTGGCGGCGGCGGAGGTGTTTCCACTACACGCTCAACGCTTATAGGAGGAGTCATTTTGATGGGAGCTGCTTTTTGAATAGGTACAGTTTTCACTCCGCCATCAGGCATAAATTCTTCATAGAGCGATTTCACATAATTCCGCATCAACTCCTTTTCAATTTCAGAAATATGCTCGTCCATCGTCATGCTTTGAAATAAACGATTAATCTTTTCTAAAAGAATTTTTGCTTGCTTAACATTCATACGGTATATCTTTTTTAATTTCGCAAAACGCGAGTTCAATAATTTTTGTAAAATTAAAGAATTTGATGAGATAAAAAAATAAATAGGAGTCAGGGGCTCGGGAATATCGAATAATAAACAAGGAATATCCAATCTCGAAATTTGACGATATTTATTATATTTTCTATGTGAAGTTTCGTCAAACTTCTCAAATGGATATTCCTTGTTCGATATTCGATATTCCCTCTCCTAACACCTTCTAAACAAAAATAAATGTTTTTAGAACCTCATTTTAAAGGACAAAGAAGTGGATGGATAGAAGTCATCTGCGGTTCCATGTTTTCTGGGAAAACAGAAGAATTGATTCGACGACTGAAGCGAGCTAAAATTGCTAGCCAAAAAGTAGAGATTTTCAAACCGGGAACTGATACTCGATATGATGTCAAAAATGTCGTTTCACATGATTCCAATTCTATTTTGGCAACTCCTGTCGAGCATTCTTCCAAAATTTTAGATTTGGCAGATGGCGTAACTGTGGTAGGAATTGACGAAGCGCAATTCTTTGATGCAGAGTTGACTGATGTTTGTGAAAAATTAGCCTTGAAAGGAATCCGAGTAATCGTTGCTGGTTTGGATATGGATTATCAAGGAAAACCTTTTGGCCCGATGCCTAACCTCTTGGCCGTTGCTGAATACATCACTAAAGTCCATGCTATTTGTCAACATTGCGGAAACCTCGCCACTCATTCTTATCGGTTGAGCGATGAAACTGGAACAGTTGTTTTAGGAGAAAAGGATCGATATGAACCTCGTTGTAGAAATTGTTATCAAATGGGTAATATCTTGAACCTGCAAGTGAAGGAGTGAATTGGTTGAACGGTTTATTAGGTAATTAGGCAATCAGGTAATTAGGCGTACGAGTTTTCAAATTATTGATTCACATCATGCCTCATCCCCTAATTACCCATTCAACTAATCAACTGATTCTCTAATTACTGCATCAACTTAATCAATCTACCGACATTTCCCCATTTCGCATTTTTTTTATCAAAAAGGAGACAGTATTTTTACAATTAGAATAATCACCCCAAAGGAAACCACCCCTCATTTTTTCAAAAAAAAAAAACAACCTAGATGAAAAAGTTTGTACTACTTTTTTGCGCCTGCTTGGTCTTATCAAATCTCTTTGCTCAAAATATTGCTGACCATTGGTTTGATGCCAATGAAGCCAATATTTTTATTCCAGCCAATCAAGAGCGTCAGATTATTCCTAAAAATTACAGAACATTAGCCTTGGAATTGGATGAACTGAAATCTAGTTTAACTAATGCTCCGATGGAATTCACTTTTGCTGCGAAGCATCATCCAACTCAGATTATTTTACCAATGCCTAATGGCGATGACGTAACTTTCCAAGTGGTCGAGTCTTCAGTCATGTCTCCTGTCTTGGCGGCAAAATATCCAAACATAAAATCTTATGCAGGATATGGAGTGGATAATAAATTATTGCAAGTCCGTTTTGAAATTGCTGCCAAAGGATTTCGTGCGATGATTGGTTCTCCAGATGGAGTGATTTTTATTGATCCATATTTGGAAGGAAATAACAATAACTACCTTTCTTATTATAAAAAAGATCGGTTGCCGAATGCTACAGAAGCAGCAATCTTGAGTGCCGCACATGCAGATCATAATCCCTTAGAGAGCTTCAATGCTACCAAACCTCTTGAAGATAATGATGGTGGCCCAAATAACCCTTTCCAAGATAAAGGGCCAAGCACCACTCCTACTCCCGAAGGACCTACGACTACGGGCAACCCTGTTGAGTTAAGACTTTATCGATTAGCTCTAGCTACTTCTGGAGAATTTTCAGCGACTCAAGGAGGAACTGTAGATGGAGTGATGGCCGAATTAGTTTATGCTACCAGTCGATTGAATTTTATTTTTGAAAAAGAAACAGGGGTACGTTTTCAATTAGTAGATAACAATGATGAGCTAGTATTCATAGATGCGGCTACCGATCCATTCGAAGGGAATGAGATCAATAATACAACTGATATTAATGGAACTATTATCGCTTTTGGTACTTTTTACCAAAGTGTCACTACAATCAATTCAGTTGTCGGAGTTGAAAATTATGATGTTGGACACCTTTTTAAAACATTTCCTTGCCTCTTAGGTGGAATCGGAATTGGAGGAGTTTCAGGAGGAAATGTATGTATTGATGAGACTAAAGCTCGTGGAATTTCTTGTAACAATAATCCAAGTGATAATTTTTACCTCGGAACTTTATCTCATGAGGTAGGACATCAATTAAGTGCTGCACATCCTTGGAGTAATTGTACCCCTTTTTGGAATGGAACGGATCCTGATGGCAATGACCAACTTAGTGAAGGGAATGCCTACGAGCCTGGAAGTGGTTCAACCATTATGTCATATGTAGGAGCATGCGGTGCTAATAATGTTCAGAATTCTGGAGATGATTATATGCATGTCAATTCTATCGAATCTATTCATAATTACAGCCGAGAAGGAGCAGGAACCTGTGCAATGGTTTTGCCTACTGATAACTTTGATCCAGATGTAGCGATTCCTTTTGGCGATGGATTAAGAATTCCGATTAGTACTCCTTTCCAATTAACTGCTGTTGCAAGTGATGTCAATCCAGATGATACTTTGACCTACTGTTTTGAGCAATATGATTTGGGCCCAATTAGTCCTTTGGGAAGTCCGATAGGAAATGCGCCCGCTTTTAGAAGTTATTTACCTACGGCAAATCCAACTCGTATTTTTCCAAGAATACAAACGATTGTCAACAATCAAAATTCCATCACAGAAGTACTCCCGACTTATGCTCGAGACTTGACTTTTAGATGTACCGTAAGAGATAGCAAGTGGGGCGGCGGCGGAACAGTTTGGGATGAAATTGCTTTTGAATCAGTAGAGTCTGCTGGACCTTTTTTAGTGATGCATCCTAATATTAATGAAACATTTGAAGTGGGAGATTATCTGGAAGTAACTTGGGATGTCGCGAATACTGAAGTGGCACCAGTCAATTGCCAATATGTAAATATATTGTTATCAACTAATGGTGGTTATGAGTATCCAATATCTTTAGCACAAAATGTTGCTAACACCGGAAGTTATACCGTAGTAATTCCTAATGCACTTACTGGATTGGCTAGAGTAAAAATTGAAGCAGCAGACAATATCTTTTTTGATATTTCTAATGTGAATTTTAAAATAGTTGCACCTTCGACTCCTGGATATTCGGTTTCATCAGGACCATTTTTCCAAAAAGTATGTTTACCTGAATTACCTATAATTAATATCAATACACTTTCTTTATTGGATTATGATAGCTTGATTTATTTTGAAGCAATTGGTTTACCTACTGGTGCAACAGCCGAATTTAGTGCTAACCCAATTATGCCATCCGAAGATGCAACCTTGACAATCAATACCGATAATATTCCAACTGCTGATGGAGTATTCACTTACCAATTAATGTCGTATGTCCCTGGAGAAGATACCGTTTACCAAGAATTAATTTATGAAACGGTAGCTACAAATTTTTCTGATTTCTCCAGCCTAACCCCTACCAATGGAATTGGAGGAGTTCAGGAAATTCCTACTTATACTTGGAACGAAGGCATTGCCGCAGATAATTACTTAATCGAAATTGCCAGCGATCCTTCCTTCTCTACCGCTTCCATCTTGGAAACCAATGTGGTCACCGGAGGAAGTTACCAAGCAGGAACTCAACTGGATCTTGGTGGTATTTACTTTTGGAGAGTTAGACCACAAAACGAATGTCAAGTTGGTGATTGGTCTGCAAAAAATGCTTTTGCAGTTAAGGCTTTATCCTGTTCAACTACGATTAGTACCACTGGCCCGATTACCATTCCAAGTAACGGATTACCAACTATCGAATCGATCATTAATATTCCAGTTGATGGATTAATCAATGATTTAAACATCACTAATATCAAAGGAAATCATAGTGCCTTTAAAGATATCGATATGTCTTTAGTTGGCCCTGATGGAACTTCTGTCGAATTATTTTCATCTATTCTTTGTCAAGCCACTTCATTTGATTTTGGGATGGATGACGAAGCAGTATCTGACATTGGCTCAGATTGCCCCGTGAATACTGGGATTAGCTACAAGTTGGAAGATGACTTTTTGAGTATATTCGACAATACCAGCTCTCTTGGAGATTGGACACTTCAAGTCGAAGTAAGCAACACCGCAGGGAATGGTGGGAAATTAAATGAATGGACTTTACAGATTTGTTCAGAAGCCAACTTGAGTCCACCTGAATTAATTACAAATGAAACCATGCCGCTTCCTCCTGGAGTCACTCGACCAATTGACTCTGATTTTTTATTGACGGACGATCCAAATAATGGCCCAGAGGAAATCACTTACACGATTGTTACGCTTCCTCAAAATGGACAATTATTTTTCATCACTAGTGAGTTACAAGTGGGTGATAAATTCACTCAAAATTCATCGAGTGCTGGAAATGTTTTATACACTCATGATGGAGGTGCTTTAATGGTAGATAGTTTCACTTTTGTGGTGGACGATAGCGAAGGTGGATTAATTGCTACTCCTCAATTCAATATTATTATCGATCCAGATGTGATCATTGCAACGGAAGATATTTTGAATCAAAATGAAATTTCTATTTTTCCTAATCCTGCAAATGATTTAATCAATATTGGTTTTACCAAACCTGTCAAAGAAGAAATCATTGTGCGTATTTTTAGCGTGCAAGGAAAATTGTTGGCGGAGAGAATGGTGAAAAATTCTCAAGATTTGATTCAAATGCAAACGAGTCGTTTTGCGAATGGAATTTACTTTGTACAAGTGAGAACGGAAGATCAGATGATGACGGAACGAGTGACGATACAACGGTAAGTTTTTTTGGAAAAATAAAATTCAATAGAAATCCCAAATTTTCAGTTTGAAAATTTGGGATTTTTTTTTCAAAATATAATTAAGTGGAATTTACTATTCAACTGTTTTCGCTTCGCTAACTGTTGAACAATAATTTTATTTTCCTAACTTTGAAAAAAACAAACACACATGAAATTACGAATTAGAGGAAACTCGATCCGATTGCGATTGAGTCAACAGGACGTAAAAGTATTTGAAGAAAAAGGACGGGTGGAAGATCGCATTCAATTTGGAGCAACTACTGGTGGCCAACTGACTTACGTGCTAGAATCAGCTGAGGTAAAAAAATTAAAAAGCGAATTTTTAGACAATACCATTACCATTTTTGTTCCCGCAGAATTAGGAAAAATGTGGGTGGAATCTCAACTCGTCGGCATGGAACATTTGGACGCCACTACTGAAAATGATCAAGTAAGAATTTTAGTAGAAAAAGATTTTAAATGCATGCATGTCAGAATTAATGAAGATGAAAGTGATTCGTTTCCGCATCCAGAGACTTGATTCACTAATAAACGCTTTTGGCTTTTTAGACGCTGATTTAGTATGATTTTTATGTTTCTCTTTATTGTACGGAATTTTCCATAGGAAAATTAAAACATCCATAAAGGCACATAAAAAATCATACTAAATCAGCGTCTAAAAAAATCTATACTTAAAAAACATACTATGCCATTTGAAAATTACAAACACTCAGATCTGACTAGACAAATAATACAGGCAGCTTACAAAGTTTTCAATGAATTAGGACATGGCTTTCTTGAAAGTGTCTATGAGAAATCTATGGAATTACAATTAATAGAAATGGGGCTACTTGTTCAAAGACAACAAGCAATTCCAGTTTACTATAAGGGAAATTTAGTTGGAGATTTCAAAGCAGATTTAGTCGTCAATAACCTCGTAATTATTGAACTAAAAGCTCTAAAAAATTTACTCCCAATTCATGAAGTTCAATTAGTTAATTATTTAAAAGCAACTAGAATTGAAGTTGGGCTTCTCATCAATTTTGGGAAATATTTAGAAACTAAACGTAAGGTTCTTAGTAATGATAATAAATGATTTTGAATTAGTTTTTTAGACGCTGATTTAGTATGATTTTTTATGTTTTTCTTTATTGTACAGAATTTTCCGCAGGAAAATTAAACATCCATAAGGGCACATAAAAAATCATACTAAATCAGCGTCTAAAAAAAGAGCATCTAAAATATCAAAAATGAAAAAACCAATCTCCCCCACTCCACCCATCGAAAAAGAAAAAATAACCATCGGCGCACCTAAAACTACCGCCGCTGGAATCCCCGCAGTCATTTCATCCGTCAAACATTTGCTTGGAGAATTGACCATTGGCAACTGCGTCAAAACGGTTTTTTCCATCAACCAAATGGATGGCTTCGATTGCCCTGGTTGCGCCTGGCCTGACCCTGACGACCATCGATCTGGCATTGGAGAATATTGCGAGAACGGAGCAAAAGCCATTGCCGAAGAAGCAACGAGCAAACGAATCACTTCTGATTTTTTCAAAAAAAATAGCGTAGCAGAATTGTCTCAATGGTCCGATTTCCAATTAGGAAAAAGTGGTCGATTGACTCAGCCAATGATCCTGCGAGAAGGAAGTTCACACTACCAAGAGATTAGTTGGGAAGATGCTTTTGCTCAGATTGGTTCAGAGTTAAATCAATTAGATTCGCCAAACGAAGCCATCTTCTACACGAGTGGTCGGACGAGCAATGAGGCGGCTTTTTTATATCAATTATTCGTTCGAGAATTCGGAACGAACAACATGCCTGACTGCTCCAACATGTGCCATGAATCAAGCGGAGTCGCACTTTCTGAAACGGTCGGAATTGGAAAAGGAAGTGTTCGATTGGAAGATTTTTACGTGACTGATTTGATCATCGTCATCGGACAAAACCCTGGAACCAATCATCCTCGAATGCTCTCCGCCTTGCAAAAAGCAAAACAAAATGGCGCAAAAATTATCACCATCAATCCTTTGCCGGAAACGGGTTTAATCAATTTTAAAAATCCACAAAACCTAGCAGGCTGGATTGGAAGTGGAACTCAACTGACTGATTTATTTTTGCAAGTAAATATCAATGGCGATGTTGCGCTGCTCAAAGCGATCATGAAATTATTGCTCGATGAAGAAGAGAAGAATCCGGGAAAAATTTTTGATCATGATTTCATCAATCAACATACACATGGCTTTGAACATTTCATCCAAGAATTAAAAGAAGCAAATGTTGAGGCGCTAGCAAAAGATTGTGGCATTAGCATTTCCCAAATTCATCAGGCTACTCAATTGATTTTAGAAAATAAAAAAATAATCGTCTGTTGGGCTATGGGTTTAACCCAACATGAGAACGGTGTTAACAATATTCAAGAAGTTGTAAATCTATTGTTATTAAAAGGTAGCATTGGAAAACCAGGCGCAGGAACTTGTCCCGTCCGAGGTCATAGTAATGTGCAAGGTGATCGAACGATGGGAATTTGGGAAAAACCAAAACCCACTTTTTTAGATAAACTAAAAGAGAATTTCCAATTCGAACCACCACGAGAGCATGGCTTCGATACCGTCGAATCCATCAAAGCAATGTCGGAAGGAAAAGCCAAAATATTTTTTGCAATGGGAGGGAATTTTCTTTCCGCAACTCCCGACACCAAGTTTACTGCCAAAGCTTTGCAAAATTGTAAAATGACTGTTCAAGTTTCCACTAAGCTCAATCGAAGTCATTTGATAACTGGAAAAACTGCGATCATTTTACCTTGCCTCGGAAGAACAGAATTAGATTTACAAAATGACCAAAAGCAATTTGTGAGCGTCGAAAACTCCATGGGAATTGTACACGCTTCGCGAGGTAGTTTGACTCCTGCATCCAAACATTTATTGAGTGAGCCAGCCATCGTTGCCAAATTAGCCACGGCTACTTTGAAAAATTCTAAGACCGATTGGAATCATTTAATCGAAGATTATGATCGCATTCGAGAAGTCATTCAAAAAACAATTCCAGGGTTTGATAATTATAATCAACGCGTCAGAAATGATGGAGGATTTTATCTGCCGAATGGAGCGCGGGATGGAGATTTTAAGACCAAAACGGGTAAAGCAAATTTCACCGTTAACCCCATTCCAAAACATAATTTGAAGAATGGTGAATTTATCATGATGACCATTCGTACGCACGATCAATTCAATACTACCATTTATGGACTTGATGATCGCTATCGTGGCATTTACAATGGCCGTCGAATTGTGATGATGAATGTCGAAGATATCAAGGAAGCAAATTTAAAGGCAGGAGACTTTATTGATTTGTACAATCATCACGAAGGAGTCGAAAGAGTTGCACCTCACTTTATGATCGTCAAATATGATATTCCTCGAAAATGTATGGCAACTTATTTTCCTGAAGCAAATGTTTTAGTGCCGATAAACCAATATGCACGCAAAAGTAAAACACCTGCTTCGAAGCAAGTTTTGGTCACTTTTAAAAGAAATAAAGTCTAATTTTTTTCTAAAAAAAATAAAAACTAATAGCCAACTAGTCATGCAACTAACTGGCTATTAGCTTATTATAACCTACCTTTCAATAAACATCATTTTCCACTTTTCATTTTTACTCTAATATAATTGTCACAAAAGTCGTTTTTTCTATAAAAAAAAATTAAACTGCAATTTTACCTTTCCGATACACAACAATGAAGAAGTTCCTTCACACATCAGAAGTTTTTCTTTCTGACACTATTCAAAAGAGAGTTCTTATATAAAAAGAGAGCCATTCCAAAACCGTTTGTTCAAAAAGATAAAAGAGAAAGCTTGATTTGATAAAAGTCAAGTTTTCTACTTTTATTAAAAAAAGGATGGCCTGTCACACGATTTTTTTTCACCTTTCGATTATGAGAAAATCGAAAATTTTTAAGACAAAAATTTACCCCTAACATGATTGAAAATTTGAAGAAGGGTATTCTTTTAAGGATAGGCGACACATTAGAAACACTACAACTTCGATTGATGCTCAACCAAGAGACTATCGTCAACGAAGAAAATATTTCGCCTACACTTAAAGAAGCTATCGACTTTTACAAAAGTATTACCCAACAAAATCAACAAGCAAATCAAGTAATTCAAGAATGTGAAGACACGATTGAAAAATTATTATTACTCAAAAAACATTCGCCTGATTTATCCATCGATTCCATGGTCAAACTTTATAATAATTATGAAGCTTTTCCAAAGGCAGCTTTTCAAAAAGAACTATCGAATAATATTGAAATTCATCAAGGCTTAGAGTAAAATTAAAATGTATACGTTCATAGACAAAATTAATCCTGTCAATGAACTTGCTTAACAAATTATTTCTCTCAAGATATCTGTCTCAAAAAAAAGAACCAATTCATTGAATGAATTGGTTCTTTCCTTTTTTTAAACGTAAAACTTTTTTCTACTCTATCGAGATTTTCCCCGTAGCATATTTCCCACTTCCATCCTCCACTCGGAAAAAATAAATTCCATTCGGAAGATTATTCTTTTGGAATGTAAATGTATTGTTAGAAATATTTTCCATCCGCCTCACTTCTTGCCCGGTTGCATTAAAAAGGGAAAACCGAACATCAGTCATTCCTTCTGCTAAGACCACCGTTGCTTCCTCATACATTGGATTTGGAAATACTTGCACTTCGTATTTGAGGTCTTCTATATCTTCTAAACTCGTAGACAAATTTAGTCCAGTTGTATCTGACGTATACATCATCACCATGACCATCATTTCATCATCAGACGTTGGTCCAAACCAAACATTATTCGGTCCATTATTCTCATAACTTGCCGAATGAATAAAACCTGGATTCATTGGCAAAGCATATAAATTATCAAAATATAAAATTGGAATATGTTGATAATCGAAGAATGGCGAAACACATCCAGGCGCACCATCCAAAGAGCAGGACGCATCATAAATCAGTTCACCTTTGCTCCCATCAAAATTCCGGAGGTACATTTTATAGTCCGTTCCCCATTGATGAGTATGTCCCATGAGTCCCCAAACGTAGCGAGTTCCTGCACTAGTTTCCGATTTATCAAAATCATATTGGTTGCCATTATTTGGAATGAAAATATCATCTTTGAAACGCAAGTCTGTTTTCATTTCTTGAAGGGCAGTTCCTGCAGGCTGCGTATACACATTAAAATAAACTTCTGCTTGATAAGTATTCGAGGCATCGTAATTAATGTAATGTGAATTCAAATCCAACACTAAATCATTGTCCCAAATAAACGCAGTTCCTGTTGGCAAAACCAAATCCGTCGCCTCCTGAATCGCCGTAGTCAAACTAATCGCACTATGATCAGGATCTAACCTAAATCCTGGATCAATATTATTCGCAGCAGATACCGTTGGAAAATTATAAATGATCAGGTGATGCGACGAGGGTGAAATTTGCATATCAATTCGAGTCACATCCACATTCGCAGGAAGATCCAAAGCATACTTTTGAAACAACTCCATCTCTGAAAAATTCTGTCCAGCAGGATTCAAATAAAATGGCCCCATCTTCACTTGAAATCCTTCCGATGGATCTGGTGCAGCAGGCGCTCCATTTGGAAAACTA
>Ga0209712_10001583_pt1 | contig 19328 bp, 14 predicted proteins | sample ArcOceMetagenome_FD_187443 | JGI IMG/M metagenome (GOLD analysis project Ga0209712, IMG submission 187443) | Marine eukaryotic phytoplankton communities from Arctic Ocean - Arctic Ocean - Greenland ARC118M Metagenome (SPAdes) (version 2) | ecosystem: Environmental > Aquatic > Marine > Oceanic...
TTTCCCACCTAAGTTTTTGACAATCATTCCAGCCAAAATAATTGTTGCCATTCCTATCAAAGCTGGAAATAATCGAGTGACAAAAACACTACTTCCGAGCCATCCAATTATTTTTGAAATAACAGGAAGCAAGGGTGGAATTTCCATAAATCCCCAACCTAAATGATTGCCTTGATCGAGGTATAAATATTCATCTCGATGAAAACTATAATTAGTATTCGTAAAAAAATGGATCAACAATTTTGACAGTCCAAAGAAGTAAATAAGTGAGTTGAGTTGGTTATTTTTCATTGTTGGAATTTTGACTAAAAAACAAATTACAATATATTTATTGATCTCAAAAATCCTTTTCCGATTTGGTTTGTTATACTTTTGTAACTCGTAAAAAAGAGTTCTAAAAAATATGAATATACATTATTTAAAAGCCGAAGAGATTGATAAAAACAAATGGAACAGCTGTGTCCATTTCGCCAATAATGGAAATCCATTTGGCTACATGTGGTTTTTAAATAATGTTTCTAAAAATTGGGATTGCTTAATCGAAGATGATTACGAATCAGTTTTGCCACTTATTTGGCAACCTAAGATGCTAAAAACCAAGGAGTTACATATTCCTCATTGGGTTCGCTCGACAGGTATCTATTCGGTCAATGTTTTATCAAAAAAAAGGGTTGATGCATTTTTAAATGCTATTCCACCTGAGTATCAGAATATCGAAATGGCACTCAACGAAGGTGTCAATCTGCATGACGGCTTAGATTTTGAACAAACGGAGCAGCAAAATTATCATATTCTTTTAAATAAAGATTATCCAAGTATCGCTAACGATTATTCGGAAGCAACGAAAGATATTATTACTGAAGCGGAATCAAGTTCGATGATTTCTATTGCTAATTTAAAACCCGAAGTCCTCGCAGATTTTTATAAAAAACATACCAAGGATAATAAATGGGTGGAGGAAAAATTTCATGCCTTGCAGCGAATTATGTATAATGCCATGCATCGAGGACTAGGATTCTCGACTGGAGTTGAAGATAAAAAAGGGGAGTTATTAGCCGCAGATTATTTTATTTTTAGTCATGGAAAATTGATGAGCTTGATTGGAACCATTTCTGAGGAGGGTAGAAAAACGGGAGCTCACCATATGTTGATTGATCGAATCATTCAGACGAATGCTACTCGTCCCATCATTTTGGATTTTAATACAAATAGAAAATGGACGGAAGGATTTGGGGCGAAACCGACTGGTTATTTTCAAATTAAAAGGAAAACGGGTTGGCGGAAGTTTCTTTAAAATATTTTTAGTTTTCCTCCTCAAGGATTGAAAACGAAAAACATAAATACATTTACACAAACAAAAAAATGTCTCCAATGAAAAAATTCTTTAAATGGTTCTTTATTGGTCTTGCAGGACTGCTATTAATATTGACAATTTTAGGTATCATGGCTCACGAATCACGACCAGCTACCTCCCCTTCAGCAGATGCAGATGCAATCGCCCAAAAAATGATGACTGCCATCAACAAAACAGCTTGGGACACTACCAATATTATCAGTTGGGACTTCGCAGGACGCCAACAATACCTTTGGGATAAAAGTCGAAATTATGTAAAAGTAATGTGGGGAGATAATGAAGTTTTGCTACATACCAAATCAGTTACGGGCAAAAGTTTTACTAAAGGCGTAGAAGTCACAGGCGAAAAAGCTGACAAATTAGTAGCCGAAGCTTGGAAAAATTTCTGCAATGATTCCTTTTGGCTCAATGCTGCAGTCAAGGCATTTGACCCTGGAACCAGTCGAAGTTTAGTTCAAATGAAAGATGGTCGAGATGCAATGATGGTTTCCTACGAATCTGGAGGAGTGACACCTGGTGATGCTTATGGTTGGATTCTGGATGAAAACGGATTACCAAAAAGTTGGAAAATGTGGGTCGGAATAATTCCAGTTGGAGGTTTAGAATTCACTTGGGAAGATTGGATTACGTTGGATACTGGTGCTAAAATTTCTACTTTACACAAAGGTATTTTTGATTTGAAATTAACGGATGTAAAAGGAGCAGCGAGTTTGGCGGCTTATGGATTGAAAAGTGATCCTTTTGCGGCTATTGCGAAATAAAAAAGGCCGCTTCGCTGACAGAGGACAGATCAGTCGCTTTGCTCCTTATCAGAAGACAGACTGACGATGTTATTTGATCTTGCTTTTTTGCAATATTTCTTGAACAGTACTCTTGCGAAGTATCGTCAGTCTGTCCTCTGACAAGGAGCAAAGCGACTGATCTGACCTCTGTCAGCGAAGCAGTCTTCTACAAACTCTCTGGATATTTTATTTCCGTTAGAAAAAGCCCATTCGGAGGAACACTATAACTTTTGTTCAAACGCTTTTGTTGATCCAATGCCTCTTTCACTTCTTCTAGCGATACTTTTTCCATCCCAACATTAAGACACATCCCAACTACCAATCGAACCATTCCCCTCAAAAAACGATTGGCTGAAATATGAAAAACTAAATGCTTCCCTTCTTTTTCCCAAACCCATTCTGATTTTTGGATATCACACAACATAGTTTTCGCATCTGACTTTGTTTTGCAAAAAGTAAAAAACTCATCGTACGCCAACAGGAGTTTGGCAGCGGCTTGCATTTTCTCAAAATCTAATTTTTTGCCTTGCGAAAAACGAAATGCCGTATCATTCAAAAAAGGATCTTTGTCAAAAATCAAATGATATTCGTATGCTCGAGAATAAGCGTCGAAGCGAACATGTGCAGTTGCCTCTACTTCCATCATTCGATGAATCGCAATATCCGTAGGTAGGTATTTATTGACTCGATTCAAAAATGTTTTTTGAAAATCTCTTTCAAAACCTTTTGGAATAATTACTACATCAAAATGAATAAAAAATTGGCTGGCATGAACGCCTGTATCCGTTCGACCACATCCCATAATTTCAATTGGAGTTCGAAGAATTAGGGTAAAAGCTGCTTCGATAGTTTGCTGAACGGAAGGGGCATTTGGTTGACGTTGCCAACCATTGTAGTTTGTTCCTTTGTAAGAAAGTTCAGCGAAATACCTCATGCTTTTTTTTTTGCTGCAAAGTAAAGAAGTTTTTTGGAAAAAGGAGTCAGGCGGTAAGGTTGTGCTGCGCTTCCGGTCAGGAGTCAGGGGCTTTTTGTTTCCCCATTCTCTAATTTTGAATATCGAATAAGGAATTATGATTTGATAAGTTTGACGATACTTCTCAAAGATAGATGAAAAATAATCTGGTCAAACTTCGACATTGGACATTCCTTATTGAATATTCGATATTCCCATGCCCCTACTCTTGACCGGAAGCGCAGCGACCAACCTACTCCTATTAATAAAAAAGCCCCGTTCCGGAAGGATCCGAAACGGGGTGTACAATAAACGCTCTCTCTATAATTATATATAAAGTCAATAAATTGACTTTAGTCTTAAGTCGTAGTCGAAATCAGCTTCTATCAACTGATAATAATATATAAATTTAAAAAACTATTTTACAAAACTATAAGTTTAACCACTTTTTTTCTCTACAAATCATTTGAAAAGTGCACAAAACCTTAAAAATGAACTAATTTAGAATGATTCTACTGTAATTATCACTATTTTGTCTCTCAAAATAAGTGATTTATAGTTGAAAATTAAGCTGCTCTCAATTTAGAAATTTTTGATTTATTTAATTTTTCCATCGCGTATGTTCGGGTCACTTCAAATTCAGTCACCTCTTTCTGAGATGGCAATTCGAACATGGCATCAGTCATAATTGCCTCACAAATAGATCGTAACCCTCTTGCTCCTAATTCATATTCCAAGGCCTTCTCTGCGATATACTCAATTGCTCCTTCGTTGAATTTCAATCGAATTCCTTCTAAAGCGAATAATTTCATATACTGTTTGAGTATAGAATTCTTAGGCTCTGTAATAATTTTTTTCAATGCGTCCAAATCCAAAGGCTCTAAATAAGTCAAAACAGGTAAACGCCCAACCAACTCAGGTATCAAACCAAAAGCTTTTAAATCTTGATGAGAAATATATTGCAAAAGATTCTCCCGATCTATTTGTTCTTTTTTGCCACTTGCAAAACCGATCACTTGACGATTCACTCGATTAGCAATTTTCTTTTCGATGCCATCAAAAGCACCTCCACAAATAAAGAGAATATTTTCAGTATTAACTTTTACCAATTTCTGTTCAGGATGTTTTCGACCTCCTTGTGGTGGAACATTTACAATTGTTCCTTCCAACATTTTCAACATCGCTTGCTGAACTCCTTCTCCTGAAACATCACGGGTGATGGATGGATTATCAGACTTACGAGCGATTTTATCAATCTCATCGATATAAACAATTCCTTTTTGAGTAGCAGCAACATTATAATCACATACTTGCAATAATCGACTCAAAATACTTTCTACATCCTCTCCAACATATCCTGCTTCTGTAAAAACAGTAGCATCAACGATCGCAAATGGAACATTCAAAAACCGAGCAATTGTTTTCGCCAATAAAGTTTTTCCGGTTCCAGTTCTTCCAACAAAAAGTACATTGGATTTTTCGATTTCTACTCCATCATCCATTACATCTTGACGTAATCTTTTGTAGTGATTATAGACCGCTACTGCCAAAAATTTCTTAGCATCATCTTGTCCAATAATATATTGATCGAGGTGATTTTTGATTTCTTTTGGAGTAACTGTTTCAGGCAGAGAAAATTCTTCTTTCGTTTCTGTGTCTTTATCTGCAAATAATTCTTCCTGAATAATTTCATCCGCTTGCTCTACACAAACTTCACAAATATGCCCGTCGATTCCAGCAATTAAAATAAGTGCTTCAGATTTATCTCTTCCACAAAAAGAACAACGATGAGTATTTTTAGACTTCCGCATTTAAATATGATATTGTGATTTTTTTGTTAATTTATTTGAAAAGTCTTTTTTTCTAAAATATAAGTCATTGATTTTCAAATACTTATAATTAAAAAAAAACATTTTACAGGGCTTACTTTTTTTGAAAAAATAAAACCAGAGAATTGATAGATTGAACACCCAAAGTTACTAAAAGTTTGACAGTGGTTATAATATTTCTTTGCTAAAAAAGGATTTTTTGAAAGGTGTATCTTGTAGAGACGAGACAAGGCATGCCTTGTCTATACCTTCAGTAAAAAAAATGAGCGACAAGTTTTACACTTATCGCTCATCATTTTTAATTTATTCTTTCTAAAAATTACGCATCATCTTTCCCTGCATTTCTCTCCAACACTTCATCGATTAAGCCATATTTTTTAGCATCTTTTGCTTTCATCCAATTATCACGATCTGAATCTTTTTCGATTTGCTCGAAAGTTTTTCCAGAGTGATTTGCAAGGATGGTATACAATTCTTCTCTCAATTGTTTAGAGAAATTGTAACTGATTTCCATATCAGAAAATGTTCCTCTCATTCCACCTGACAATTGGTGAATCATTACTCTTGAGTGAGGCAATGCAGAACGTTTTTTCTTAGCTCCCGCACATAATAAAACCGCTCCCATTGAAGCAGCCATTCCTGTACAAATTGTTCCGACGTCAGGGCTTACATACTGCATAGTATCATAAATTCCCATTCCGTCAATCACACTTCCTCCTGGGGAATTGATAAACATTTGAATGTCTCTTTTTGGATCTACTGATTCCAAAAATAATAATTGAGCTTGTAAAATATTAGCAACTTGGAAGTTCACATCTGTTCCTAAGAACAAGATTCTATCCATCATCAATCGAGAGAAAACATCCAATACAGTTGCATTCATTTGTCTTTCTTCGACAACATACGGAGTCAAACTATTTTTAAATCCTGCTTGTTGTGCTTTTTCGAATCGCTCTAAATTCAACGAGCTAATTCCTTGGTGCTTTGTAGCGTACTTTTTAAATTCATCTTTTGGAAACATATCGGTATTAATTTTTTTAGTAAAAATCTAAAACGGGTAGCTCTAAATTCTTTAGTTTTTAAAGATTATTGTTTCAAAAACAAGTATGCGAATTGGGAGTCAATCACCTCCAATTCGCAAACTTTACAATGTTAAACAATTCAAATGAAAATTGTTCAACGAATAATATTTATTTTCGATCAATTTGTCTTTTAAAGAGACCAACTGATTATCATTTTTTTACTTTACTTCCTCTGCTTCTACTTCCTCCGTTTCTGTATTAACAATGCTTTGTACCTGAGCCGCAGCTTGTGCCGCTTCCGCTTTTGCACGTTCCTCTTGCAATAAAGTATCGAAATCATCTCTTGAAATTGGAGTTTCATTGATGGTGATTTCTCCTTTGATGGTGCTGAATACTTTTTCATTCATCATCTCACCATACACTTTATTCATTTGCTCTTTGTCCTCAGCCATTCGATTTGCTGTATTTAAAACAATCAATTCGTCAGCCTCAGCCATTCCATATTGTTTAAACATACCTCGAACTTGCTCTTTGATTCCTTCAAAAACCTCATCGTCCGTTACTTCCAAGTTGAATTTTTTAATCAACTCCCCTCGGATTAATGACCAACGTAATGATTTAGCAAATTCTTCATAACCTTCCTCCACATCGTTATCCTTTACATTTTGCTCAGATGTTTTTAACCATCTTTTTAAGAATGCATCTGGCAATGGCAATTCATTTTTTTCCAACAACATGTCGTTGAAATCTCTGAACATTAAAGCATCCGCTTGCTTGTCGTAATGAGTGATATAATCCGCTTTGATCATTTCCTTCATTTCTTCCACAGACGTCACTTTGCCTGGACCCATATATTTATCAAAGAACTCTTGGTTTAATTCCGCAAGTTGTATACGGTTCACTTCTTCAATAGTTGCTTCAAACATTTCCCCAATTTCCACATCTCCATCACTCTCTTGAACATTTAACATATTCTTTCTAACGAAATCAGCGTCTCTATCTTTTTCCAATTGAAAAACATTAACGGTAATTTTATCACCCGCTTTTTTCTTCAAGATTTGTTTCTTCACTTTCTCATCAGCGATCTCATCTACTAAAATTGAAAAACTTGCTGACCAACCATCTTTTTTTAATTTCTTACCATCTAGTTCTTTCGCGTTCAATTTCACTACATCATTTCCTTCGATGTCTTCTGTCATTTGAGCTCGCTCCCCTACTCTCTTTCGACCTGCTTCTACTTGCTCAGTCAAAAAGGCATCTTGAATTTGTGCTTTTTTGAAATCGAACGAAGTATCTTTATCTACTCCTTTTAATTCAAACTGTGGAGCTAAACCTATATCAAAACGGAATTCCATATCTTTCAATTCATTCACATTAAAGTCAACTTCTGGTTGATCTTCAGCAGGAATTGGTTGTCCGATTGTTTTTAAATCTTCTTCTTTGATAAAAGTAAAAATCTCATTTTGCACCATCTCATTGATTACATCAACAAGTAACTTTTGACCGTACATTTTTCTGATAAGTGCCGTTGGAGTTTTTCCTTTTCGGAAACCCTTCATTGACACTTTGTTTTTGTACTTATTCAATTCAGATTTGAACTTTGGTTCATAATCATCCTTGGTGATGGTCAAAACAATTTGAGTGTTTAAATTGTCACTATCGGTTCTGACAACTTGTGGCATAGTTAAAATATTTCGGCCGTTTTTACTACAGTGTAAAAACAGCAATGATTAAAATAAAAAGTTGAAATGAATAAAGTTGGAAATGATCTGAAAAGAAAAATGAATAATTAAGAATGAATAATTTTTCAACTTAAAAATTCTTTCTCGTTTCTATAATCTTTCATTTTTAATTATTCATTAAAAAGTGCGGGTGGAGGGACTCGAACCCACACGCCGTGAAGCACTAGATCCTAAGTCTAGCATGTCTACCAATTTCATCACACCCGCAATAATTTTTTAGTGAAAAATATGATCTTTGAGTATAGTTTTTTCCTAAAAAAAGGAGAAAAAAACTAACTAAAAATCATTCACTAAATTGTAGTCAAGGAACTGCTTTCTTGAAAAGCGGTGCAAAGATATATTTTTTTGTTAGAATGGATGAGTTTTTAGAAAAAAAAATAAGAATTTTTTGGTAAAACTTATCTGTCTCCCAATTCTTTGGGTTATTGGCAATATAATTTGAAATCTGATGGAACGACTCTTCACTTCTGATGATGTGATCGTGAAATCGGGTTAGCCATTTTTTTTTTGTGAGTGCAAATAGTGATAAAATAAGAACCTGCCCAACGGTAATCCCAATGTTGATGCTTCGCTAAAGGTACTCGGTATTTATTTTGATATTTTTCAGGCATTGTTTCATTTGGCTATAGCGTGAATTTTTATTTTTTTTAAAATCGAAACATTATTCAGATTTATTCAAATTTGTGTTTCACCTATATTTTAATTGATATTGATGTTTTTAGATTGAATTTTAAGATCGATTGATAGAAAAGGCAAGGCATGCATTGTTTCTACATAACCCAGTATTCACCTTTTTAATACCTAATTAACCTTTGATTTCTCAAGGTTTTTTTTAGTTTTGTAGTCCATTAAAACTTCACACCTCGAATTCTAAAAATTTCCTCGAATAAAATCCCGAGTTAATTTCCTTTCTATTCACAAAAATAAAAAGCAACCAACGAATATGGTAGAAGTACCTAAGACTGGATTCAAAGGATTGAAAGAAAATTGGAAAAGTGATGTGATTGCAGCCATTAGTGTTTCTTTAGTAGCTTTGCCATTAGCATTGGGGATTGCAATTGCCTCTGACGTTGAACCAATTGCAGGAGTATTTTCAGCCATTATTGGTGGAATTGTAACGACATTTTTTAGAGGAAGTCATATCGCAGTTAATGGACCAGCAGCAGGTTTGATTGCTGTTATTTTAAGTTCATTGGCGCTCTGGGAAGGTGATGATCAAAAGTTAAATTATGTCTTCGCAGCAATTGTCGTTTCAGGAGGAATCCAAGTAATCTTAGGTTTATTAAAAATGGGTCGCTTCGCAGATATTTTTCATTCCTCTGTAATTCATGGAATTTTAGCGGCTATCGGAGTTATTATTTTTGCCAAACAAATTCATTTTGCTTTAGGGACTGAATCTTCTTCTTCGGATATCATTGGGATATTAAAAGATGCGGTACTCCAGATTCCAAATATCAACCCTGCTGTTTTCAGCATATCATTAGCTGGATTACTTTTATTAGTTTTTCATTCTCGCATCAGTTATAAGTTTTTCCATTTCTTACCTGCGCCAATGTGGGTACTAGTTATTTCTATTCCATTTGTATATGCTTTTAATTTCTTTGATCCACATAGTTTTTCTCTTTTTGGAAAAACCTATTCTGTTGGGCCAGAATTATTAGTCAACATTCCTGACAATATTTGGGAAGCGATTTACTTTCCTAATTTTTCAAAAATAGGAACACTCAATTTCTGGACATCAGTCATTTCAATTACTATGATTGCGAGTATCGAATCTCTCGCAAGCGGAAAAGCAATTGATAAATTAGATCCATATAAAAGAAAATCTGATCCAAATAAAGATTTGATTGGAATAGGATTGAGTACTATGGTTTCAGGTGCAATCGGAGGATTACCAATTATTAATGTAATTGTAAGAAGTACGGTTAACGTAAATAATAATGCAAAAACGAAATGGTCTAACCTTTATCATGGCATTTTTTTACTTGCATTTGTTTTTGTTTTAGCTCCCGTGATTCAAAAAGTGCCCCTTGCTGCTTTGGCAATTTTGTTGGTTTATACCGGTTACAAACTAGCTTCGCCAAAAGTTTTCAAACATGTCTACGATCAAGGAATTGAGCAATTAATATTTTTTGTCGGAACATTGGTGATTACCTTATATACTGATTTATTGATTGGAATTTTTGGAGGTTTAGCATTGGCATTGGTTACTCATATGTTGCTAACCAAAGTCCCGATTCAAGAGTTTTTTAAAATGATTTATAAATCTGGTTCCAATTTATCGACAAAGGAAAATGGTCATTATGAGTTAAACCTTTTAGGTATCGCTAATTTTTTGGCTACGCTAAAGATCAATAAACTAATTGCAAAAATTCCTGCTGGCGCAAATGTCAAAGTTAATTTAGCTGGCGCGCGTTTAGTTGATTTTTCTATTTTGGAAAATTTATATGACTTCCAAAGATCACAAGCATCTACCGGAGGAAAAGTAGAAATCATCGGTTTGGAAAAACATACTTCTTCTACCAGCAATAAATTAGGATTAAAAGTATTGACTTCTGCCGCTCACCGATTAACCAATAGACAAGTCAAATTGAAAAAATTAGCAGAGAAAAATAATTGGACATTTACCAATCAAGCAGGAATCCATGAGCATGTTGATTATTTTGATTCTTTCTCTTTTTTCAAATCTCGACCTGTTGAAGAAAGACTAAATACCATTTCTGTCGATAATGATGATATCAAATGGGAAATCATGGATATTGTTTTTGACGAAGGTGCATTTATGGCTTTGGAAGAATATCGAACGACTTTGGGGGTGATTCATTTGCCTTTTGAGATTCCTGAATTTACAATTGAGAATAAAGGTTTTTTAGATAAGTACCTCCACTTGTCAGAACATCAAGAACAGCATTCCAAATTGTATCATGATTTCTCTCCTGAATATACTGTAAAGGTTGACAACCAAACGACTATGAAAAACTTTATGAATCATGAATTGAAGCAATTAATTCTGGCGATGGATTTACATCATTTGGAAAGTAATGGAGAAGCGATTTTGATTTTCACCAACGATTTGAGGTTTGCATCAATCGGAGAGATTGCGAAAATTGTACAGTTTAAAGAAGCGCTGAAAAGTATCATTAAATTGAATGCGGATTGATTTTTAATGGTTAATGGTTAATCCTGCCTGCTAAAACTGCAGACTCTGTTATTGACATTTTTGGCAAATTCCCTGAATCGTCATTTCCATTTTCTCAAAAGAATAACCTCTTGGCAATTCAACCATGGGGATAAAAACTGATTCCAAACAACTCAACTCTTCACATTTCAAACAATAAAAATGAGGATGAAGATCTGAATGATTCGCTACTTGACAATCATGGCACAAAGCATATTTCACTTCAGCTGTCCCATTCGCAATGCTATGAATAATTCCTTTTTCTTCAAAAGTTTTTAACGTTCGATAAATAGTAACTCTGTCTGATTTTGGAAATGCTTTTTCCAAATCACTTAACCCAAGTATTTTATTTTTTCCCAAAAAGAACTCGAGCAAAAGTTGTCGCATGGGAGTGATCCGAACTTCTTTTTTATTTAAAATTTCTTCTATCATTGTTACTTATTTTTAGGAGTCGATACCGAAAAAGGAATATCCAACACTTAACAAGAAATATCCAATATCCAATATCCAACTTTTGAAAACCGAAGCCTCTTTTTTATATATTGGACATTGGATATTCCTTGTTCGATATTCAAAAGATACCTATTTACAAAAAGTCGAATCCTCCCCACACTCCCCTTCCGTCTCAAACTCCAACGTAATATGATCAATATGAAAATGATCTTCAATCATTTCGTAAATCGCTTTTTTGATACTTTTTAAATCAACTACTTTTTGGTTTCCATCTGTTTCAATATGTGCAGAAAGTAAATTCGTTTCACCATCCAATGTCCACAAATGAAGATGATGTGCGTTATCCACCCCTTTTATTTTTTCCAAAACTTCTTTTACTTTTTGCACATCAATCTCAGCTGGGGAAGCTTGTAAAATAATTTGACTCGCCTTCCACAGGTTTTTCAAAACACCTCACAAAATAAAAACCATGATCAAAATCGACAATAATGGATCAATCCAAGGCACCTCAAAAAAGTACATTACAATCCCACCAAGCAACACCGCTACCCATCCCAAAACATCTTCCAATAAATGTCAGGAAATCATTTCTTCATTCAAACTTTTCCCTCCTTGCCGCATTCTCCAAACTGCAATTCCATTCACGATCACTCCCAAGATTGCTAATCCAACCATCCCTTACACGTTCGTTTCTTCAGGATAAAAAATCCGAGGAATCGTTTGTAGCCAAAAGTGTATTTCGAGTTCCCTCCTTTTTTTGATAAACGCTGAAAATACCAAGCTAAACCCAAGGATACAGTATCGCCTTCATCATGCAATGCATCCGATTGAATCGCCACGCTATTGGTCAAAAAACCTCCGACAAATTCAATGATGGTAAATCCTAAATTTAGAAAAAAAGCGGTAGCAATATGTCCATCATTTGAGTGATGGTGATGGTGATCGTGGCTCATTTTATTATTTTTGAAAATAAAGATACTTTTAAAACCGATGCAATACAATTGCAAAAAATTACTTTTAAAATGGCAATTATAGAAAATTACAACTGGATAAAATTGTTTAAAGTCTGCTCGTTATTATTTTTTGGAATTAGAATTAATCATTGAAATAAATCAGATGTCAATCATCCACTAAATAAAATATTTATATATTTTATTTTTCCCAGCATCCCAGCTTGTGTTTTGTTTCTTTTCTAAATATTTATTCCTAAATTAGTAGTCGATTCGTCTTATACATAATGTTTCCCACATTTCTTTTCTAATACTTTAAATAAAGCTTTTGCAAAAAAGTCATTGGGCAGCGATACCTGTAACAAAAAAGTTATCAATAAATCATGCAAGGAACCTTAGTTACATATTCACCTGAAGAGTTGGAAGCCATACGCAAAGCGTATGACGAGATGATCCTCTGCATCAAATCTAAATTCTCTCCAGAAGATGAGGCGCAAATGTTTCGCGCTTTTGAAATTGCGGTGGAAGCTCACAAAGAACAGCGCCGGAAATCTGGTGAACCTTATATTTTTCATCCCATTGAAGTGGCTCGAATTTGTGCTGCTGAAATTGGCTTAGGCCCAACGGCAATCGTCTGTGCTTTGCTGCATGATGTGGTAGAAGATACACCGACTACGTTAAAGGAACTGAACCAAGAGTTTGGACCAAAGGTGATGATGATTGTGGATGGTTTGACCAAATTGGATGGACTTCACAATGATGCTGCCAGCCAACAAGCGGAGAATTTCAAGAAAGTATTAACCACACTTGCTGATGATGTACGAGTGGTTTTGATAAAGATGGCAGATCGCTTGCACAACATGCGAACGCTTGGTGCGATGCCTCGACATAAGCAATTAAAAATTGCCGCAGAGACGCAATTTATCTATACTCCCGTAGCTCACCGATTAGGTTTGTATAAAATCAAAACGGAGTATCAAGACTTGTGCTTGAAAATCACCAATCGAGATGAATACAGCGAAATTGCTAAAAAATTACAAGAAACTAAGCGAGCTCGAAATGAATTTATTGAAGCATTTATCGAGCCTTTAGACAAAGCACTTAAGGAATCAGGTTTTGAAAATTATAAAATCCTTGGGCGACCAAAATCTATTTATTCTATTTTAAATAAAATAAAAAAGAAGCTAGTCACCTTTGAGGAAATTTATGATTTATTTGCCGTTCGAATTATTTTGGATGTGCCAAAAGCGCAAGAAAAACAAAAGTGCTGGCAAGTCTATTCCATCGTAACGGATGTACATATTCCGATTCCTGAACGATTGCGAGATTGGGTAACGACTCCAAAATCGAATGGGTACGAATCTTTACACACCACGGTAATTGGGCCGAAAGGAAAGTATGTGGAGGTACAAATTCGGAGCGTCCGCATGGATGAAATTGCTGAGCGAGGTTTTGCTGCACATTGGAAATATAAAGGTGGAAAAGAAGGTGATTATAATGTATTCGATACTTGGTTGAATAATGTTCGAGATATTTTGGATAACGACGATAATGGAGATGCGATTCAATTTATCGAAGATTTTAAAACCAACCTCTTCAACGAAGAAGTTTATGTTTACACACCAAAAGGTGATTTGAAAATTTTACCAAAAGGAGCAACAGCATTGGACTTTGCTTTTTGCATCCATACCGATGTTGGCTATCATTGTCATGCTGTAAAAGTGAATTCAAAACTCGTTCCGATGGGACATCTTTTGGATAGCGGAGACCAAGTAACTGTCCTCACCAACAAAAATCAAAGACCTTCAGAAGCTTGGTTAAAGATGGTAGTGACTGGTCGAGCACGTTCCAAAATTCGTTCTTCGATGAAAGAAGAACGACGCAAGCAAGGTGAATTTGGAATGGAGACTTTGCAGCGGAAATTTAAAAATCTAAAAATAGATGTAGAGGAAAATGTAGATACGTTGGTTAATTATTTTAATTACCAATCAAGGGTAGATTTGTATTATGCTATTTCGATGGAAGAGATTAGTTTGAATAATGTGCTCAAAAATTTTAAAATAGAGCAGAACAAATTAGTTGAAATTGAAATAGAAATAGAAACGCCTGTAGTTCCTTCTGAAAAAGGAAGAACGAGAACCAAGAAGGAAAAATTTGAATCCAGACCTCAACTCAGAGTTGCAGGAGAGAATGCTGATGAATATAATTATCAGCTTGCCACCTGTTGTAATCCTATGCAAGGCGATGATGTTTTTGCTTATTTGACGGCCACCGCAGGTATGAAAATTCATCGAACTTCTTGCCCGAATGCGACTCACATGAATGCACATTATGGTTATCGAATCATGAAAGCAGAATGGGTCAATACGACTAATACCAATTTCATTGCTGACCTTTTGATCGTTGGAATTGATTCTGGCCCAGGTGTAATTCAACAACTTTCAAATAAAATTTCTAACACGTTAGGATTAAATATTCGCTCATTTTATATCGATGGACATGAAGGATATTTTGAGGGTCGAGTTTCTCTTTTGGTAAAAAATAAAGATCAATTGGAAATTGCTATTCGAGCATTACGAAACGATAAGGGTATTTCTTCGGTGAATAGAATTGAGGAAACCCCCAGCTCCTAAAGGGTGCGAGGTGAATTCCCCCAAGGAATTCGGAAAGAGGAATAGCCTTTTTCGATTATGCCTTTGCCAATCGATAAAATTGAACTAGGGTGATATTCCCAAGATGTGTTTTTTCTTTTGTGAAAAATATATTTCGATAAAATAGTTGTAAAATAAAACCAGTCTAAAATTTAATTAATTAACATTATAAAAAAATACCAGCACCACTAATTTGGAGTTTCTTTTTTCAAAAAAAAGAAACAAATAAAAATCGTCATCACAATCACGATTAACTTTTTCGATTGCCGAAGGTTTAATCGAAAAAGGCTCCCCTTTAGAGGCTGGGGGTTTACATATGAATATACTCATAACAGGTTCAAATGGACAAGTAGGTACAGAATTACAATACCTTGCAAAACAATTTTCTGATTTCGAATTCACCTTTGTGGATCTAGCTGACCTAGACATCACAGATGCTAATGCAGTTTATGATTTCATCAATTCGGGTGACTATAATTATATCATTAATTGTGCGGCCTACACCGCTGTAGACAAAGCAGAAGAAAATGAAAAAATCGCCTATGAAGTCAATGCAATGGGCGCAAAAAATATCGCTCAAGCTGCGGTTATTCGAAATATTCAAGTGATTCATATCTCGACAGATTATGTTTACCACAACGATTTAGACCGACCACTTTTGGAAACTGATCCAACTAATCCACAAAGTGTTTACGCTTCCACTAAGTTGCAAGGTGATCAATTTGTACAAATGATGTTGCCTTCAAGTATGGTGATTCGGACGTCTTGGGTTTATTCTTCGTACGGACATAATTTTGTAAAAACGATGTTGCGTTTGGGAAAAGAACGAGACAGTTTGGGTATCGTTAATGATCAAATTGGAACACCAACTTATGCTCACGATTTAGCCAAAGCCATCTTGGACATTATTGCAAAAATGGAAAAAGGGGATTTGGTAAGTGGAAAAATGCAAGGTGTTTTTCATTACAGCAATGATGGAGTAACGCATTGGGCTGACTTTGCCAAAAAGATTTTTGAATTGGAAAAGATTGATTGCAAGGTCAACGAAATCGAAACTAAGGACTATCCTCTTCCTGCAGCTCGCCCACCCTATTCTGTTTTGGACAAAACAAAAATTAAGGAAACTTTTGGTTTGGAAATTCCGAACTGGGAGAAAAGTTTGGCTAGTTGCTTAGAACTTTTAAGAGAAAAAAATATGGGTTGATTAGGTAATTAGGTAATTAGGTAATTAGGTAATTAGGTAATTAGGTAATTAGGTAATTAGGTAATTAGGTAATCGGGTAATCGGGTAATCGGGTAATCGGGTAATCGGGTAATCGGGTAATCGGGTAATCGGGCGAACGAAATTTCAAGTTAAGGTTTCGCAAACGTCTGATTTTCTAATAAACGATTCAACTGATTCCCTAATTAAGTTTTCATATCGCGCCTGATTTCCTGATTAACTAATTACCTATTCAACCGATCAATAACTCCAAAGATCATGTTCAAAATTAAACAACTCCTTTTTTATTTTATCCGCCTCCAACAATCGATCTAATCCTTCCGCATAATCTTTAATTCTTCGATTGTAAATATTCCCTTCTTTATAAATTACACTTGCAAAATATCGCATTTCAAATAAATCATCCCAAGACAATTGTTGATGATCATTGCCTGGCAAGTAGACTTCATTTCGAGCCAACACATTTCTAAAATGAGGATAGTAAATCCAAAACAACGCTTTCTCATTTCTGAAATTCCCATTCTCATCAAAATCATCTTTCAAAGGTGCAATCCCTAAAATTCGAACTTTCAAGGTCGAAGTGGCTTCATCAAAATACCAAACCTCTTTGATTCGAAATCTTTTAATGTCTTCGAAATTAGTCTCATTTTCATAAACAACTACCTTCTCTGAATAATCAATTGGATCAGTAACTAAAGTAGTATCACGAGTCATAAAAATGCCGTTATAATCTTCTATTTTTTCAGTAAATTTATCATCCGAAGTTGAATACAAAATTACCTCTCCATTCATCGCGGCCTTTTTTATTATTTCAAAAAATGGTACCTCAGGATACATAAATGATTGATTCATTTTTTCTCTAACATCGATGACTCGCCAAATTCTTTTTTCCCAAAAGATATCTGCTTGCCGAACTGGCGCATAATTTAAAACTTGCCGGTCTTTCATTAAAGTTTTTTCCACCACTCCATCAATGATGGTTTTTTGGGAAAAAATTGAATTGGAAATAAAAAACATTACAAATACCAAAAGAAGATTTTTCATAAAACGTAGATTTTTAAATTAAAAAAATTACAATTCAAATCGTCAAACACCTCACTCGCATTTTTTTCGATTGCCGGAGGCTTAATCGAAAAAGGCTAACCCTCTTTCCGAATTCCTTTGGGGAATTCACCTCGCATCCTTTAGGGGCTGGGGGGCTACTGAATCTTAATACTAAGTCCATTAATTTTTCTAGTCACTTCATCCCCTGGACATTTTACTCGAATCTGATCAAAGAAAAAAGTATCTCCGAAAGTCGCTTTCTTCAATAAATTCTTAGCATTAGATTTAAATTTCCCACCTTGATTCTTAACCACCGCAGCGTCTCCTTTTTTAGGCAACCGAGTGATTTCAAATCCTACCACATTACACCTAGCTTCAAAATCAAAATTTTCTAGCAGCGCCACCAACCCTTCAAAAGCCTTAATTTCATTAGGCTTCATGGAGGTTTGACCTTTTCGCCCAAGTCGGATAACTGGGTCAGGAATCTTCTTCACTCGATACTCAAAAGTGGTCGGTTCCAATCCGCCGCCAGAGACTGTAATCGCAGCTGTACCTGTTCGTTTGGGTTTTACATTAAACTTCCCATTTTGGATTTTTTCCAAACGAAGATCAGCGCTCGATACTTTCACCTCCTTGCTTGCAACTCCAGCAGCGGATACGGAAAAAGGATTATCAACACCTAAATAAAATACATTCATCTTGTCAGCGGATGCAGTAACCGACCGTTCGCCAACTTCATAATTAAATCTTTTTGTATAAGTTTTCACTTCTTTTGTAATTGGATTCGTCATCGAAACTTCTGCTAAAAAACTATGCCTCCCAATCTCATTTGGACGAATATTAAAAAGTGCTTTTCCTCCTCGAACATCAACTTCTCGACCATTCACTTTGATCGTAACATTATCAGCAGTCGTACTAAATGCGGAAAGAAAAATTTCTGAAGAAAGGGATTCCCCTTTGATTACATAACTTTTGTCTGCCGAGATTACCGCTGAATATTGATCAAATACAATATCATCAGCCTGCACTTTATTATAAAAATATGTGAGTACAGCGCTCTCCGCAATTTTTGCATCATTTTGAAATTTCGAAAGTATAGGCAAAGCTGCGGCAACTGGCATTTGTTGAAAAGTAAATTGTGCCCAATTATTTTTGTCAGAATCTGCAGGAATTGGTTCAAGTTCAAGTGGCAATATTTTTTCTAACAATGCTTTTTCATTTTCATCTTCCACCAAATCTAACAATCGTTTTCGGATCTCGATAATCTTACTTTCCAACTCCTCGCCTCTGCCCTCGTTGACAAAGAGTCGAGTGGTTGGTTCTTTACGTTTTTTGCTGACGGGCTCATTATTTGCATCCAAACCGCCCGAGGTTTCGATTAATTCTGATCTTAGTCCGCCTACATATCCATAGAAATCTTTGACTAAAATTTGTGCTTCATTCGCTTTAGTTTTAAAAGGTACAAATTGAGAGTAAGCATCTGCCTGTTGTTCGATCGCTCCAAAAAGTTGAGCATTAGAATCGCCAACGATTCGGCTACTTTCACCGATACTTTTGTCCATCGTTAAAAATGCATTGAGGACTTCAGCTGATACATTCAGCGCCAACATAACGGTCAAAACTAGGTACATCAAGTTGACCATCAACTGCCGAGGTTCTTTAGGTATTGACATAGAAATATTTTTACCCACAGACTCAAAACAGTCTGAGAGTTGATTAAGAAATAGATTTATTTATGTTGGAAGTGTATTGTTATAAAAAATTATAACAATACATTGACATCCCTCTTCAACCATGCGCAACACATCATTAAATTTCAAAAAAGGCAAATAAATTGCTAGCGATTAAAACTCATTTTGAATTTTAAAAACCATTTCCAAAACCAGTAAAATGTTCTGTTGTCTAAAAATTTTGATTTGAAACGATCTGTAGAATTATTTTAAAACAATGATTCTACATTCTTTTGGAGGAATTTGAAAACATAACGATAGGTGAGAAAAAAGTAACATTTTTTTTCCTTGGCAAAAAAATATTTACTTCGCTTCTATATTTCCATATCTATAAAAAACTAATTTAAAAGGAGAACTATGGATGGTATATGAAGGACAGGGAATGGTGAAAAATGTGAATACCGGAACTTGCTTGACAC
>Ga0209712_10001584_pt1 | contig 19327 bp, 21 predicted proteins | sample ArcOceMetagenome_FD_187443 | JGI IMG/M metagenome (GOLD analysis project Ga0209712, IMG submission 187443) | Marine eukaryotic phytoplankton communities from Arctic Ocean - Arctic Ocean - Greenland ARC118M Metagenome (SPAdes) (version 2) | ecosystem: Environmental > Aquatic > Marine > Oceanic...
TTAATATTTTAAATTGATAAATCGAAATGATTCAGAGTAAAAATAATCTCCTTAACGTTTTAACGCTAATGAAACCACCGAATGTTCTTTTAGAGCGGTCGCATTTTTAAAACAAACAAGCACTCCGTTGAGGTCTGCTTCAATCAAGTAATAATGGCCCTTATAGAAGCTGTGTTTGACAGTTGCTTTAAGAGGACTATCGTCCACCAAAGTGATTTGATGTGCATAATAGAATTCGCCGTTAATGTTGCTGTATTCGCCAAAAAAAGCAGCAACTAGCGGATGTCTTGGGTTTGAATAGATGTTGCTCGGACGCTCTATTGCTAAAATAGTCCCGTTGTGAAGCACCATCATTTGATCGGCAAACGAAAGCACATCATTTTTATCATGTGTTGCCAACACACAAGCGATATTATTTGTTTTTAAATAGTCAAATAAATTACGCCTTAACGATTGTTTTTTGAAATTATCGATATGACTAAAAGGTTCGTCCAAAAGAATAATTTCAGGGCGTTTTGCAATAGCCCTTGCCAAGGCAACACGTTGTTTTTGACCTCCACTCAAAAACTGTACTTTTGTGTTTTCAAACCCTTCTAATTCTACCACCTCAATCAATTCTTTGACCCGTGCTTTTTTTTCATCTGGATAAAAATTAGAAAGATGATCGCCGATGTTTTCGGAAACACTCGTATAGGGCATCAAGTCAAATTCTTGTGCCACATACTTCATAAAATCATGTCCTACAACAAGTTTGTTTTTAGGTCCCAAAATGGCTTGATCTTTCCAGAAAATTGTTCCCCCATCCACATCCATTTGACCAAAGATAAGCTTAAGAAGCGTACTTTTTCCAGAGCCACTTTCTCCTACAATAGCCAAACAATCTCCGCTATGAACGCGGGCAGAAACGGCATTTAATACTGCACGTTCGTTATACCGAAAAGAGACATTGGTGATTGAAAGCATCTAAGTCGCTATAAAATATGAGCCACTAAATATTCTGCAATTTGAATGGTATTTGTCGCAGCACCTTTTCGTAAATTGTCCGAAACAATCCATAGATTCAAGGTGTTTGCTTGTGTTTCATCACGTCGGATACGTCCCACAAAAACATCGTCTTTTCCGTTTGCGTATATAGGCATTGGGTACGTATTTGTGTCGGTATTATCTTGAACCGTCACCCCGTCTGATTGACTCAGAATAGATCGCACTTCTTGAAGCTCAAAATCAGTTTCAAACTGCACATTTACAGATTCAGAGTGCCCACCTGCGGTAGGAATTCGAACCGCTGTGGCTGTAATTGCAAAGGAGTGATCGTCTAATATTTTTTGTGGCTCCATTGCCAATTTCATTTCTTCTTTTGTATATCCATTTTCAAGGAACACATCACAGTGTGGCAGGGCATTTCTTCCTATAGGGTAAGGATATGCCATTTCGCCTTTAACACCATTGATTTCGTTTTCTAATTGTTGAACAGCTTTGGCACCCGACCCAGAAACAGATTGGTAGGTAGAAATGACCACGCGTTTCATTTTATATTTATCATGGAGTGGCGATAATGCCATCACCAATTGAATTGTTGAACAGTTTGGGTTGGCGATAATTTTATCGTCCGCTGTTAAAATTGAAGCATTAATTTCTGGAACAATTAATTTTTTTGTGGGATCCATTCGCCAGGCAGAAGAGTTATCGATAACCGTCGTTCCAGCCTCAGCAAATTTTGGAGCCCATTCAAGAGAAGTCTCTCCACCTGCAGAAAAAATAGCAATATCCGGACGCATTTCAACAGCTGTCGCAAGACCAACAACCGTATGTTCAACTCCTTTATAGCTTAGTTTTTTACCAACACTACGCTCCGAAGCTACAAGAATAAGTTCCGTGAGTGGAAACTGACGTTCTTCGAGTAATTTTAACATAACGGCACCTACCATTCCGGTAGCTCCTACAACTGCAATCTTCATAATTTCAGGTCTTTAATTAAGACGATAAAATTAGTAAATAAACCGAGAATAAAAGAAGTAAAATTAAAAAAGAAGAACGAATTTATTTGTCTTTGTGAATTTCGTTAAAAAGGTCTATTTTTTTAGTAAATCCCTAATGCATTGTAGATTAAAACTATTTGCAATTTGGCGGTGTTACCAAGATTTGGTATATTTAATTAAATTTAAGTCAAATGGGAAAAAACACATCCATATCACTCGGAAATCATTTTGAAGAATTTATAAACGGTGAAGTAAAATCTGGCAGGTATAGTTCTGTAAGTGAGGTTATTCGTTCTGCATTACGTATGTTGGAAACAGAAGACAAAAAAGAAAGAGAATTGATTAAGGCTCTTGAAATAGGGGAACAAAGTGGGTTTGTAGAGGATTTTGATCCAAATCAAAATTTAACCGAATTACATCGGCAACATTTATGAGTACAGACAAATATCGAATTAGCAAACAAGCCATTCAGGATTTGAATGGGATATGGATTTATGCGTTTCGTAGATGGTCTAAAAAGCAAGCGGATCGATATTACGACTTGATAATCGAAGAGATTGAATTTATTACTGAGAACTATTTAATTGGAAAACCGGCGGAGCAAACTAGAGAAAATTACAGAGTGACAAAAATTAAATCCCATTTAATTTTTTACAGAAAAGTTGAAAATGAAATTGTTGAAATCGTCAGAATTATACACCAAAGAATGGATATAAAGAAACGATTGAAATAAAAAACGACTCCGACTTCTTATGTATCCAAGACCTCACGCTTCACACGCTGAGAGATGCCTGTTATAAGCTCATAAGAAATGGTGTTTGCTGCAGCGGCACTTGTTTCCGCGGAGAATTCAGGTCCAAATAATACCACTTCATCGCCTTCTTGACACTCAATATTTGTTACATCCACCATAATCATGTCCATACACACGTTTCCTAAAATGGGCGCTTTTTCAGAACCAATCGCCACAATGCCTACGCCATGACCAAAATGCCTTCCAATTCCATCGGCGTGCCCAATAGGAATTGTTGCAATTTTTGAACCATAAGGACTTATAAATCCTCGGTTATATCCCACACTTTTTCCTTTTGCCACTAGGTGTATTTGTGAAATGACAGATTTTAAGGTCGCTATAGGCTGAAAGTTTTGAGTCTCTTCATCCGTGTTGCCATATCCGTATAAGCCAATCCCACAACGCACCATATCAAAATGTGCTTCAGGGTAATTAAGCACCCCTGAGGTGTTACACAAATGTCTGATAACGGGGTATCCTAATTTTTCAATAAAGGCTATTGAAATGGATTTATAAAGGTCAATTTGAGCGAGAGTAAATGCCTTTTCTTCCAAATCTTCACTCGCCGCCAAATGAGAAAATAACGATTTCACTTTTAAAGCGGTGGTTTTTGATAACTGTTCTACGACTAAATCGAGTTCATTTGATTCAAATCCAAGACGGTTCAAACCGGTGTTAAATTTAATATGAACAGGATAATTTTTTTGATTGCGTTGATGTGCTACACGCTCAAACGCTTGCAGTATTTTTAAGGTATATAAACTAGGTTCTAAACAATGTTCTATGGCGAGGCTTAGATTATTTAGCTGAGGATGCAGTACTAAAATAGGCGTTGTGATTCCGGCTTTTCTCAGCGCAATTCCTTCACTGATATAGGCGACTGCAAAATAATCAACCTCCATTTTTTGGAGACAGTTAGCAATCACGGCAGCGTCACTTCCATAAGCAAACGCTTTTACCACCGCTAAAAATAGTGTGTTGTCTTGGAGTTTTGATTTTAGGAACTCAAAATTATGCTTTAAAGAAGCCAAGTTAATTTCTAAAGTGGTTTCTGTAACTTTAGGCATTAGAGTTTTTTTTATTTGCATCGACATCAACAGGATTTACCACATCCATGTCTTGCAACTTTTCTTTTGTGAGTGCTTTATAGTAAGCGGCTCGACTGAGCGGCTCATATTCGTCAACTTCGCCTAAAAGCACTAAGTTGTCATTTTTAGATTTCCGGTGACTGTACTGGGCTAAGTTTCCTGTATGTGTACATACAGCGTGTACTTTGGTCACATATTCTGCGGTTGCCATCAAATTAGGCATCGGCCCAAAAGGGTTTCCTTTAAAGTCCATATCCAGACCCGCGACGATCACACGAATGCCTTTATTGGCAAGGGCGTTACAGACGTTTACAATTTCATCATCAAAAAATTGCGCTTCATCAATCCCAACTACATCGCATCCATCTGCTAAAAGCGGGATGTTGGAAGCAGAGGGTACAGGAGTCGAACGAATTTCATTGGCATCGTGAGACACCACCATCTCATCGTCGTAACGAACATCAATGGCAGGTTTAAAGATCTCAACTTTTTGCTTGGCAAATTGAGCCCGTCGTAAGCGACGAATTAATTCTTCAGTCTTTCCAGAAAACATCGATCCGCAGATGACTTCGATCCAACCAAATTGTTCTTTAGGGTTTACTGTATTTTCGAGAAACATTTTGTAATTTTAACACCAAACGAAATTTAGTTTCGTTTTTATAAAGGTGACATAAATTTATTAAAAATCAAAAGTATAAATTTAAAAGTTATAAAATGTCATTAATATAGAGTTTACAAGCACTTAAAAACGGGTATAAACAAATTAATAGAACATCATGAAAAAGAAACTAGAGTCGGAATTAATAAGTATCGCTCATAGAATCCTTAAACTTACAGGGAGAGAAGACCTTGAAAAAATGCAATCTGAAATTGCGTTGTTGTATCAAAAAATCACCATTTTAAAGTTTATAGAAAACAATCATGATGGTGAAGCACCAGATTTGGTTGGAATGGACGCTTCATTTTTCAACTCACTTGAAGGGGCGTTTAATAATACCGTTACAGATTCCGTTGAGGTTGCCGACAAAACATTTGTGAACATAGATACCGACGAAGAGGAGGCTATTATGGAGCCAGCGATCGAAAAAATTAAAGACATGGTCGCTCAAATGCCAGAAGAAACCATAGAAGTAGACACAATTATAGACGCTATAAACGAACCAAAGGAGCCAGAGGAAGAAGTACAAGAACCTGAACCAGAAGATCAGCAAGAAGCGATTGAATTCGATCTAAATGAGTTGTCACCAAGTTATGCGCAGCTTCCAATTTTTGATGCTGTGGAGCCCGAGCCAGCACAAGCCTCTTTAAATGATCAACTAAAAACACAAGGATTTCAAATCGGTTTAAACGACCGACTCGCCTTTGTTAAAAATTTATTTGAAAATAGCAATGAAGATTATGAGCGGGTGTTGTCTCAATTGAGCACCTTAGATTCGTATGAGGAGGCAACACACTTATTAGACTCCATCATCAAGCCAGACTATAAAAACTGGGAGGACCAAGAAGAAATGGAAGCCCGATTTTTGGAAATTATAGAAAATAAATTTAAGTAAGCCTTATCGCATCACAGCTTAGAACGTATTATTTTTAGTACTTTTGACCGCTAAAACACTATCTAAATGTCTTCAGATTTAAAATACGCAGTTTTTGGAAGTGGAAGTTGGGCCACAGCAATTGTGAAAATGCTTTGTGAAAACCGCGAGCAAGTGGGGTGGTATGTACGAAAACAACAAACCATTGATCATATTCTCTCCGAAGAGCACAATCCTTCTTATTTGAGCTCTGTCGAATTTAATACCGATCAACTTTATATTGATGCCGATATCAATAAAATGGCCGACTATGCCGATGTATTAATCTTTGCGATTCCATCCGCATTTATAGAAAGTGAACTTCAAAAATTAACGATTGATATTTCTTCTAAAATAATTATGTCAGCCGTCAAGGGAATTATTCCGGAATCTGGACTTTTAGTAGGCGAACATTTTCATCAGAAACACGGAGTTGATTTAAATAATATTGTTGTTTTAGCAGGGCCCTGCCATGCTGAGGAAGTTGCTTTAGAGCGTCTTTCTTACATTACAATTGCTTGCGCAGACCTTGACATTGCGAGTACTATTGCCGATCAGTTTTCGAGCAATTACATAAGAACGAGTACAAATGACGATGTTGTGGGCGCAGAATTTGCGGCCATGCTCAAAAATATTTATGCCATCGCCGCTGGAATGGCGCACGGCTTAGGATACGGTGATAATTTTCAAAGTGTATTAATGAGCAACGCCACACGCGAGATGAAACGCTTCATTAAAAAAGCCCATAAAATGAAACGGAACATTAATGAGACGGTTTATTTGGGGGATCTATTGGTGACGTGCTACTCCTTGTTTTCTAGAAATAGAATGTTTGGAAACATGATCGGCAAAGGCTACACTGTAAAATCCGCACAAATGGAAATGAGCATGATTGCCGAAGGGTATTATGCTACAAAAAGTGCTTATGAGATCAATCAAAGTAAGGAGACGTCGGCTCAAACCCCAATTATTGATACCGTTTATGAAATCTTATATATGCACAAAAACCCTAAAAAAGCATTTAAAAAACTAACAGAAAAATTGAGTTAGGTTTAAGATTTTAAAACCCCTTTCAGCTTCATGAGTGGAATTTGTTGAAGTGCGTTTTTGTTAATCGTGTTTTTTCTGAACTCAAATGCTTTTTCAAACAGTTTATTATCTTCAAAAAAAGAGACATTAAAAAGATTGTTTATTGACAAAACATCTTCTAGAAGCATCTCAATTTTTGCGTAACTTTTAGCGGGAAGCACCTCATTTTTTTTTCTAAAGGTGGCGGTTTTTTTGTCTTTAGAATAACCTTTGGTTACAATAATCACCATTTCTAAATCTACGGATTTATCGTTGATGATGTACGCATTCCAATCATAGACCTTGTAGGTGTCATTATACTCATGCACAACGGCGATATATACGTCCTTTACTTCTGGAATGTGGATGTCTTTTTTCAAAATAATGTCTTTTTTAAATTTTTTCTAGAAGTTCATTTTTAAGCCACTCAAAAGCAGCTTCTTGATTGTATGTTATTTCTGGTCGCAGTAAAGCTTCCATATCTCCTCTAAAACTGGGGTCTTGTTCTTTTTCTTCAATGTTGAGTAAAAACTCTTTTTGACTTGGAGGTTTGTTCCCTGTAGAGAATGTTGTATATTTTTTAAAGCAATGGACAATCTCATCAATGTTTAGCTTTATATTTAATCGTGCATAATCTAAATCAAATAAATCACGCCCTTTACTGCGTTGATACAACGCTCTAAGTTTTGTTCCTAGAAGCTCATTAATGTTATACGTTTTTATTACTGCCTTACCTGAAAACCATTCATTCTCAATCTCAAAAGGAAAATCGATCCAATCCAAGACATTAAAATGTTCTTTACAATTTATTTCAAGCTTTAACCGCAACCTAATGCCTTCATATTCAGATGTAAATCGGTACAATGCTTTTGCTCCATGCCCTCCAATTTTTGTACTTCTTTCTTCATCAAAAAAGGTGATGACTTCGTTGAGGCGTTTCATAATTGGTTTTATTGGGCCTGCTTTAATTTGAACTAAATCAATGTCTTCAGAATATCTCGGAGCAGGATTTAAATAGAGTTTATGCAATGCCGTTCCGCCTCTAAATGCTAAATGTTCTCTTAAATAGGGGTCAGAAAACAGCTCTACTAAAACACGACTTATTACTAAGTCTTGTTCTACTTGAGAAAACTGTTTCCACGGAGCATGCTCCTGCCATTTTGCTATGGACGGTTTAGGAATCATAAATCACTTTCCAGTTTAATATTGACATCTACTTTCCATGTGTTATCAACCGCACCAGGTTTTTCCTTTGATTTTGGACTTAATAATACAGGATAAATCTTGGTTTTTTGGAGATGCTCTTTTAGTTGTTGGGTTAGATTTTGATTTGCTTGCACTTCCTCTAATAAAAATCCAAAACGCTGTAAGGTGCTTTTATGTGGATACCAAGTTAATAGCTCCATTAGATCATTTGGATTGATTTCTTCCGATAATTCCTCCAGAATAGCCAACATTCTATTAAGCCCCCCTAATTTTGTTTGATGGTGAATTAAATCTACAGCGGTCAATGCGGGACTTGAAATTTTAAATACCCCGGCATCTGATTTTTTCTGCAGAATGTTTTTACTAGGCCATTTTGTAGTGGTCAGAAAATTAATCGTTAGGCTATGTTTTTTGATATTTGAAAAGGAAGGCGTTGTCATCATTATGTAATCTTGTTGTACTTGTTGATGGCTTGCTCCGTGAAATTTAGCCGCTGAATAAAAGCCTAAATAATACTCTCTATTTAAGTTTTTAAAAAGTTTATCAATATACAATTGAAGGGGTAATTGTCCTTGCCTCGAGTATCTAGGTGGAATTATTAAATAAAATTCTTTCCTAAGATTAATGATTTCGTTTTTTTCTACCAATCTTGAAAGCTCTCTTTTTAAAGAAACTTCTGTTTTCTTACAATAGCTCAAGAGTTCTTTCCATGAGAAGCCATATTCCTCATAGGATTGAAGTTGTTTTATGTAGTTAGACACAGTCATTCGTAGTAAAATTTAACGAAAGATACCATTTTATGGTAATAATCTCAATTTTTTACTAAGGTTTTTTTAAGTCTTTAAAAATAACAGTTTACAAAGCACTTTTAAATTGCTCTAAAAAGCGCACATTATTTTCACTTAACAATCGGATATCACTAATTTGGTGTAAGAGTAATGCGATTCTATCGATTCCCATACCAAAGGCAAAACCAGAATATTCTTTGGAGTCAATGCCACAATTTTCAAGCACATTCGGATCTACCATTCCACAGCCCATAATTTCTAACCAGCCAGTTCCTTTGGTCATTTTGTAGTCTGTTTCGGTTTCTAGCCCCCAGTACACATCTACCTCTGCACTCGGTTCTGTAAACGGAAAATAAGAAGGTCGTAGTCTGATTTTTGATTTTCCAAAAAGCTCCGTTGTAAAATATTGGAGTGTTTGCTTCAGGTCTGCAAAGCTGACATTTTTGTCAATATACAAGCCCTCTACTTGGTGGAAAAAACAGTGTGAACGCCCCGAAATAGCTTCATTTCTATAGACCCTACCCGGAGAAATGGTACGAATGGGCGGTTGGTTGTTTTCCATATAACGCACTTGTACCGAACTGGTATGCGTTCGTAATAATACATCTGGATCTGTTTGTATAAAAAACGTGTCCTGCATATCTCTTGCGGGATGATGTTCTGGTAAGTTTAGTGCTGTAAAATTATGCCAATCATCTTCAACTTCTGGTCCCTCACTCACATTAAACCCAACTCTCGAGAAAATATCAATAATTTGATTTTTTACCAATGAAATTGGATGTCTAGCACCAACATTAAAAGGCTCGCCAGGACGTGACAAATCGCCAAAAAGAGACGTTTCACTTGTGGTGTTTTCTAAGGCCGCCTTTAAGGAATTCACCTTTTCTTGTGCGGCACTCTTTAATTTATTGATGGCCTGTCCAAAGTCCTTTTTTTGTTCATTTGGAACCTCTTTAAAGCTTGCAAACAAATCATTCAAAAGTCCTTTTTTCCCAAGAAACTTAATACGAAATACTTCTAGTTCTTCTAAAGATTGTGTCGAAAACGCTTCAGCCTCTTCTATAAGTTTATGGATCTTTTCTATCATGATAAAATTAAATAATGGCCAAATTTAAGAAAACTTAACTAATAAACTCCGCCTCAATAAAATAGTTTACAATCGCATCTTTCATCAGAATACTTTGTTCGCCAGCCTTTAGATTTGGCAAGGCTTCTTTTATGGTATAATGTGGCCAACCTTGTTCATCGAAATAGTCAAACACATAGTAGCCGTAGGGCTCTAAAAGTCGACAGATTGCAATGTGCATCAGGTTGAGTTTTTCGTCTTTTTTAAAGGTTCGGTGTAGCTGCCCAAGTTCCTGTACACCAATGAGATAGATAATCCCATCTAGGTCCAAAGCATCGCCATCCGCAAATTGAGAGGACAGTTTTTCAACCACCTCTTCCCATCGTTTTTTAAGTTCTTCGTCTCGAGCCATAATTATTTCGTAAATTTAGGGTGTATTAAAATAGAAACGAAACATTTGAGTTGTTAAGTTAGGAATCATTGTTAATTTTGAAAAATCAATTAAATTAAACACCATGGCGATCATTGATATTATTTTAGGCGCACTTATTCTTTACGGATTAATCAAAGGGCTCTCTAAAGGTTTTTTTGTGGAGGTTACTTCTTTACTCGCATTATTAGTGGGTGTGTATGGTGCCGTACATTTTAGTAATTATGCAGCGGAATTTTTATCTGACCGTTTTGAATGGGGCGAAAAAACAATAAACATCACAGCTTTCGCGATTACATTTGTGGTGATTGTATTAGTGATTTCTCTTGCAGGAAAAGCACTGACCAAACTTGCCGATTTTGCAGCCTTAGGAATTCTAAACAAATTATTAGGGGGCCTTTTTGGAGGACTTAAAATTGCTTTAATCCTCAGCATCCTTTTGTTGATTTTTAACACCTTAAATAAAACCATACCTTTTGTCTCCGATGAAGAGATCGAAACGTCCATACTTTACAACCCAGTAAAGTCGTTAGCTCCCATGATTTTTCCAAATTTTATAAATGAAGAAATACCACTAGAGCTCCCGAATATTCTTAATTCCCCTGAAGAGGCGAAGTGATTTTAAGCCTAAGACAACTCGTTAATACAGGCTTCAAAACTGTCATAAATATGTGCTTCCGGAATAAAATCTGGGATGATGTCAATCCGTTCCATCATATAGCGAGGTTGTTTTAACAGGTTTACAAACAGTACTTCTACCTTCTTGGTTTGCAGTTCTTGAATCATATCTTCCATAGCGTAAAGCCCAGATTGATCCATATACTGCATACGTTCCAAACGCAAAATTACAGTCCTTGCAGTGTCTGGAATCTGTTTGTACAATTGCTGAAAATCAGAGGTCGATCCAAAAAACAAAGGCCCTTTGATGTGTTTGATAAACACAGACTCTTTTAAGTGCTCTGGAAAGTTTTTCTCATCTGGCCACGATTTTTCTTTTAAGACCTTCACATGGGAATACTCAGAAGTCAAATCGCCAATTTTTTTCATAAACATTAAACAAGCGATAATCAGGCCAATTCCCACAGCGAAAATCAAATCCCAAAACGTAGAGAGTAACAATACTACGAGCATGATTAATACCTCAGAACTTAATTTGAACGGCCCAAACGATAGGTCTCTTGGTAAGGAAGGAATTGCTTTCAGACCTTTATAGTCCATCACACCAATCCCTACGGTTATTAAAATCCCAGAGAGTACTGCGGTAGGAATTTTTGAAGCGATAGGACCTAAGGCCAATAAAACAAATAACAACATGACGCCGGCGATCATACCAGAGAGTTTAGTTTTTCCGCCAGAATTTATATTTACAACCGTTCTGATGGTGGCTCCAGCGCCTGGAATCCCTCCAAACATAGACGCAATACTATTTCCAATTCCTTGCCCAATAAGCTCCTTGTTGGGGTTGTGCTTTGTTTTGGTCATATTATCGGCCACAATACTAGTAAGTAAGGAGTCAATAGCACCTAATAGCGCGAGCGTAAACCCTGTGAAAATATAAGGTGTAATGGTCGCTAATTTAAATTTAGTAAAAATTTCATATTGAAGAATGGGCAATCCGCTAGGAATTTCTTCGATGGGTTTATAATTCAATCCAAAGACGATGGCGATTCCAGACATGACCACTAAAGCGACCAGCGTACTTGGCACCACAGTTGTAATGCGTTTAAATCCATAAATAATAAGAATCGTTCCCAAAGCCAGCAGAAGCTCCAACCAGTTAATGTTTTGAAGTGCTCTTGGCATTAATTTTAGCGCACCGATCGTTCCTGAGGCACTCTTAGAGGCTAATATTTCAGACTCTTTTAAAATGTCGTCTTGCGATATTAAAGAAGCGCGATTAATGGTTTCTGAAAAATTTTCTAACACTAAGATGCTGTCTCCAGCTTCATCTTTTAAAATATTTTCAAGAATCACTTCTTCGGCTTGTGCCTTGAACTGATTGACATATTGCAAGTCTTCTTTTGGGTTGTACCCAAGAGAAGGTAAAATTTGAGTTAGTAAAATAATAACTCCAATGGCCGTCATGAATCCTGAAACTACGGGGTAAGGAATGTATTTAATGTATTTCCCTAAGCCCAAAACTCCTAGGCCAATTTGAGAAAGTCCCGCGATTAAAAACACGGTTAATATGGCAGGGAGAGCAATTGATAAATCGCCATCATTGGCTGCTATAATTCCAGAAATCACCACCATACTCACGGCGGTCATTGGTGCCGTAGGGCCTGATATTTGAGTGCTGGTGCCGCCAAAAAGGGCTGCAAAAAAGCTAATAAAAATTGCGCCGTAAAGACCTGCGCTAGGGCCTAATCCAGAGGAGACTCCAAAAGCTAATGCCAGTGGTAATGCGACGACTCCTGCCGTGATGCCACCAAAAGCATCGCCTTTTATGTTTGAAAAAAATTGTTTCATTGTAATAATATTAGATTGAAATTCACAAAGAGAAGCTCTTTGTTTGTAGATACGGAACGAAATCTATATAAACTTTGGAGGGGGTGATGTGTTTTCTAAATGAGTTTCACTTAGAGCCTTATTATAAAACACAAAGGATAACGATTGCTGTGTTATAAATGAATGCGCATCTTGAGAGTGCGTTTTATTAAAATCAAACTCCTTAACATCTTCGATGTCTTTTGTTTCAGTTTCTTGTTCTAGTGAAATGACAACCGTTGACACCTCATCATTCGAATGTAAAAGCGCAAGAGTTGGCCCTACTATAATGAGCAGAAAAAAAAGGGAGTATAAAAAAGCAAGCTGTTTTGTGATATTCATTAATTTTTATAGATAATTGTAAAGATAGAACAAAAAATGAAATGAAGTTTTATATTTTTATTAGAGCGCTTTTAACTCCGAACTCGCCATCCAACCAGTTTCGCCATTGAGTAATTTTATTTTTGACCAGTCTTCATTATAATCCTCAATCACCAAAACCTTGGTGCCTTCATGGAGAGTAAAGGACGTTTCTGCTCTAAGGTTTGGCTCTGCTTTCACCTCTGTTTCTTTGGCAAAAACAATCGCTGGATGGGTGCTGTTGTCAAGGCTGTCTTTTTTAAATAATAAACTTAGAGATATAAATAGTAAGATTATAACCAGACTGCTTGAAATAAAAAATACACGTTTTTTAGTTTCTGAATGAGAAAGGTAATACCCTAAAAATAGTACTACAAACAAAAACACTAAGCCTACGCTTCGAGTGGCCCAACCGTCCACACTTAAGCTGTTGAGGGTTTTATTTAAAAATTTTGAAACCCCACTTTCAGGAACTTCTTGAATGGCGTCAATGGTCATTTTTTGCGCATAGCCCAAGTTGTTTATAATGTCCGTATCGTCTGGAGACAGCTGTAGCGCTTTTTCATAATAAAAGATACTCGGGCCAATTTCATTTAATTTATAATAACAGTTGGCAAGATTAAAATAGAGCTCCGCAGAATGCTGATTCGATTCTAATATAGAGTCATACCGATCGATGGCTTCTTTGTAATAACCAGAATTGTAAAGGTCATTGGCTTGCTTAAACGACTCTGTAGTTTGTGAAAAACCAACGAAACACATCAACCAAAAAATAAGAAATTTCTTCATCTGTTTAATTTAATTGTTTGTCTAAAGCATTAATTACACTGGCGGCTTTCCCATAATCATTTTGCATGTCAACCGTAGAAAGCGGGGTGTATCTTGCCAACTCGCAAGAAGTCAAAAGAGACATAAACCCCTCTAAGGTGTCACTGTTTACACTTTTATCTCCCAGCAATTCTTCGATCTTTTCTTTATTAAACTCACTGGTTTCTAAGCGTAATTTTGATTTTAAATAATTGTGAAGCGCCCGTTCAAGTGCGTTATAAAACTGTTCTTTTTTACCTAAGGATTTTTTTGAGGCACTTAAATATTTTCGCGCCAATCGATTTGTTTTCCGAATTTTATTTCCGCTCACATCCAAGGCGCGTGTCATTCGGTTTCTAACCAATAACATAATAAGTGGAATTAATAAGAAAGGGGCTAACAATAAGAGCCAAAACAAGTTGGAGTTAAAAAAAGGCTTGGACTGAATCGGCTGAAAAGTGGTCGTTGTTTTGAAAGAACTAAATTGATTCAAATTTTGAGTGATGACATTTTCTGTGACGACTCCTGAAGTATTATTATTTGCGCTCACTGGACCTTCATTGACCTCTATAATGAGCCGTTCTGAAGTTAATGTTTTATAGCGTTTTGTTTTTAAATCAAAATAAGAAAAGGACACGTTAGGAATCGGATAACTCCCCTGGTAATTTGGCACCACCGTATAGGTGTCGCTAATGCTTCCTTGCATGCCCGACGTTCTTGTTTTTACGTTTTCGGAGTGTTCCGGCTCATAGACCTCTAGTGCGCTAGGAAGTACCAATTTTGGAAGTCTAAAGAGTTTTAAATTCCCTTTTCCTGAGACACTAACCTTTAATTCAAGCGCTTCGGTAGCCTTTAGTGTTTGTTTATTGGTTGATAGTTTAAAATCAAAACTTCCAACGGCTCCAGAAAAATCTTCTGGTTTCCCATTTTCAGGGAGGGGTTTTACATTAATCGTTCGATTCCCACTTGCGACGGTTCTATTCACCGTGCTCATAAAACTTCTTCCAAAAACATCACGTCTTTTTGAGGGAACTTCAACAGTTATATCAAGAGATAACGGCTCAATAGTTAATTTTCCTGTTTTTTGAGGGTATAAAACGGTTTTTCTAAGGATCACATAACGGTAATCCTCCCCTTTATAAGTGCCGTTCTGAATGTTCACGCTTTTCACATCAATGTTTTGACTCCAAAAATCACTGTACCTTGGATTGTCTATTTCTCGCCAGTTTCTTACACCAGTGTTCTGAGCGACATAAAGTTTGTAAACCACCGTTATTGCTTCGTTTAAATACGGATTTGTGTTTGAAATCTCAGCGACCAAGTGAATTTTTTCTGAAGCAATATAGTCAGGGTCGTTGGGATCCTTAGGCTTGTCAATTGCGGCGGTGACCGTAATTTTTATTGGAAGGGTTTTATAGATTTCTCCATCAATTTCAATGGTGGCCTGACCAATAGTAAAATCTCCTCGTTTTTTGGGTGCTAAAAAATAACTATAACTTTTTGAAAACGACCGCGTTCCATTTATCCAAGAATTATTGATGGATTGACTGGGTCCACCAACCACTGTAAAGTTTTGAAAACTGGGCGGTTCAAAATCATCCCCGTCTGTGTTCATAGTAAAATCAACTCGAAGACGCTCATTAATCCCGAGTTGTTTTTTACTCACTTTTGCATCAAAGGATACCTGTGCCGAAAGGATTCCGGACATAAAAAATGTAAGTAAAACTATGTTCAGTTTCATTCCCTACCAGTCTTTTTCTGTTTTAACTTTGACGCCTTTTGTTTTAGAGGCATTCATTTTTTCTTGCACTTTTTTCTCTTCATTATTCATCGCTTCAAGTAAATTTTTTACTTGTTGTGGAGATAGTTTTCCAGGCTGTTGCTGCGGTTGACCCTTGTCATCTTTAGGGTCTTTATTTTTCTGATCTCCCTTGTCGTCTTTGGGTTTTCCGTCTTCATCTTCCTTATCGTCTCCTTCGTTTTTGTCTTCGTCTTCGTCCCCTTTGTCTTTGTTTTTTTCGTCCTTATCTTTTTTCTCGTCGCTGTTGTCTTTCTCGTCTTTGTTCTCGTCCTTATCTTTATCCTTGTCCTCGTCGTCACCATCCCCATCGCCGTCGCCTTGTTCTTTGGCACATTCTTGAGCGAGCGCTAAATTATAGCGACTTTCATCGTCTGAAGGGTTATTTCTTAAGGCATTTTTAAAAGCTGAAACGGCTTCTTTGCATTGTTTTTGTTGCATTAAAATATTACCAATATTATGATATGCCTTGTGTTTTTCAGTTTTTGAATTGCTGTTCTCTACAGCTTCTAAATGGCGCAGCAGTGCTTCGTCATACAGCTCAGAATTGTAATAGGCATTTCCTAAATTAAAAGAGCCTGTCGCGTTATTTTGTTTTGTTGAAACTGCCAAGCGGTATTTTTTTTCGGCTTCAATAAAATCTTCTTCAACAATCGAATTTCCTTCAAACACATAATCATTGGATTCAGACAATTGAAGATCTACTTCTTGAGCAGAGCCGGCAAACGTCGACATAAAAAACAATAATACAAAGGAGTAAGAACTCAAAACGGGCATCGATTGACGGGTTTCAAATCCCACATTTTTCAGTATGTTATTTAAGTACTTCATAGGTTTTCGTTAAATAAATTGAGGCGTTTCAGCCAAGCTGTTTTTCGTTCTAAAAACAAAATATCCAAAATTAAAAAAAACAAGCCAAATCCTAAAAACCATTGAAATTGATCTTTGTATTCAGCAAATTCTTTGGCTTCAAACTCTTTTTTGTCCATCTTATTCAAAATGTCCCGAATTTGTTCCACCACTGCCGCAGTGGTGTTGCCGTCTATATATTCTCCTTTTGCCTCTGCAGCAATTAGCTTCAAGGTTTCCGTATTAAGTTTTGTAATAACTGTCTCGTTATTTTTATCCTTTTTATAACTCATTACCACCCCATTTCGTTTCAGTGGAATTGGCCCTCCTTTTTCACTTCCAACTCCAATGGTGTATATTTTGATACCTTCTTCAGAAGCTGCTTCTGCAACCTCTACGCTGAGGTCGTTATGATCCTCTCCATCAGAAATAATGACCAATACTCTATTGGTTTGTTCTTCATCATCAAAATAATTTCGCGATAACTGAATGGCCTCATCAATCGCAGTTCCTTTCGAGGAGAGCATATCGGTATTCATGCTTTGCAAAAACATTTTTGCTGTGCCATAATCTGTTGTAATCGGCAGTTGCGGGAATGCTTTTCCTGCGTAGGCAATAATCCCAATGCGATCACTTGCCAAATTATTTATAATTTGTGTGACCAACTGTTTGGATTTTTCCAATCGATTGGGTGCCACATCTTCCGCAAGCATACTTTTTGAAACGTCAATAGCAAAAACAATATCAACGCCTTCGCGTTTGATGGTCTCAAGTTTTGTGCCAATTTTTGGATTTACCAAAGCAATCACAAAACACCCTATAGAAAGGGACAGTACACAAAATTTAAGTACCGACTTAAATACGGACTGATCTGGACTGAGTCGTTTGAGGGTACTTGTATTTCCAAACTTTTTCTGAACGCGTTTTTTCCAGAGAAGTGTCCACAGAAATACCACCACCATCACGGGGATGATGAGCAGCAGCCAAAACCATATTTTTTCTTCTAATTGATACATCTAAATAAAACTTCTAAATATTGTAAATCGCAATAAAAACTCAAACAACAATAAACCTAGGGCGATCCAAATTAAAGGTCTAAATTTTTCTTCATAATTATAAAACTTAAATTCTTCTACTTCCGTTTTTTCGAGCTTGTCAATCTCTTTATAAATTTCCTTCAATTTCCGATTGTTGTTTGCTCTAAAGTATTTTCCGCCAGTGACCTCCGCAATTTCTTTTAAGAGTTCTTCATCAATTTCCACTTGAACTTTTCCGTACTGAAACACCCCATTTCGAATGGCAATTGGAGACAACGCCATCCCATTAGTTCCCAATCCGATAGTGTATGTTTTAATGCCATATTCAACCGCTAATTCACTGGCCGTTTGAGGGTCTATAAACCCAGCGTTGTTCACACCATCTGTCAAAAGAATGATAATTTTACTTTTTGCCTTGCTGTCTTTGATGCGATTTACGGCGGTTGCGAGCCCCATTCCAATGGCGGTCCCCCCTGTGATGATGGTATTGTATTTTATATCTCTTAACGATTGAAGCACAATACTCTTGTCGCTAGTAATCGGTGTTTTTGTGTAGCTTTCTCCCGCATATTCTACAAGCCCAATTCGGTCGTTGGGACGCCCTTTGATAAAGTCAGCAGCCACATTTTTTAGGGCTTCAAGGCGATTGGGCTTTAAATCTTTTGCCAACATACTCGCAGAAACATCAATCGCCATGACGATGTCAATGCCTCGGGTTGTTTTTGTTTTGGAAGACACATCAACTGTTTGAGGGCGCGCAAGCGCCAAAACCACCAAAACAATCGCTGCCGTTCTGAGTCCAAATAAAGTGTGTTTTAGCGTACTCCAAATGGTATTTCTATGAAAGCCCTGCACACTTGAAATGCTTAATTGAGCCGTCTGTTTTTTGAGTTTCAGTACATACCAAAAGACCAAGACAGGGACTAATAGCAGTAGCCATAAAAATTCTTTTTGAGTAAAATCGATTCCGTTAAACATTACTTTTCGTCTTCTGTTAGTTTAATTAGTTCGATAGAATTTAGAATACGCTCTATCATTTGATCGGCATATACATCGTCCTCTTCCCAAGTCAAAATCACTTGTTGTAATAAATTGGGTGTCGAAAACCCTAAAATGATATATTCCCCTTTTATCAGTTTGTCCTCTATAAGAAACTCTGCGGTTCCAAACGTTTTAACTCCCTCCTGCCCATTTGGTGTTATAAACTGTTCGTTGCGAGTGGTAATATTTTTTGTGCCATTTTTCTCAAAGGTATCCAAGACCCCTTCTGCCACTTTTAGGACATCAATGGGAACTTCTTTTTCTTCACCGTTTTCATCTGGTTTCGCAGCAAATTTAGAACTGTTTACAACCACATCAATTGGTGTACCAACTCCTGCGTATGTAAAGGTGATCATTTGAACCTTACCCTTCATCTCTTCAGGAAGTTCAACATTCTGACGCTCTAAAACTTCGGGTGTTGAAATGGTGATTCCTGGCGCGCCATATTCACTTGTTATCCAAGGCGTTTTCTCTAACAATAGTTTACTAGGGTTTCTCAAGACTGTGTCTTTGACCTCTGTAAAACCAGAGCGGATCACAAGTGCTGTTAGTGTGATTAAAAGGACTCCAACAACGATGGCTACAATTTGTTTGATTCTTTTGCGCTTTTGTTGACGTGCGAGTGCCTCACGGTATTCCAAATCTTTCAGTAACTCTTCTTCGGTAGGTTCAGGAAGCCCGTCTTTTACATGATCAATTTCGAGTTCGATGGTGCTTTTATCGAGTTTTGCGAGTTGAAAATCGGGTTTGGATTTGGCAAACTTCACCAAATCGGCACGTTTCAAAATGGTTTCTATATTCCGAATGGTATCTTTACTTAGCGTGATTTGATTGGCGGCCTCGAGTGTTTTTAAACGTGTCACCAATTCGTCTGTTGTACTTTCAAGTGATTGTTCGTACACCTTTTCATCGAGGTACTGTCTCAAAATTAAGGTCAGATCAGAATAGTACGTTTTAAC
>Ga0209712_10001587_pt1 | contig 19309 bp, 15 predicted proteins | sample ArcOceMetagenome_FD_187443 | JGI IMG/M metagenome (GOLD analysis project Ga0209712, IMG submission 187443) | Marine eukaryotic phytoplankton communities from Arctic Ocean - Arctic Ocean - Greenland ARC118M Metagenome (SPAdes) (version 2) | ecosystem: Environmental > Aquatic > Marine > Oceanic...
TTGAAACATACGACGAGTGCACTGTGCGTGGTCTACGTAATCTATTCGTCTTTCTATACAAGCAGTACAGTACAACATACAACATGACCAAGCAACTCATTTTTATAATTACGTGTCTTTTTTTCTTCTCAAAACAGGCAGGCGTATGGATGAACTCGGGAGATCAAGCCGGATCCATAATGGCAACCCTAGTATGGATCCTACTCGTATATTCCGTCGTCACCGTAACTGCACTCACCGTCACCGAGGGAATACCACCGATACTAGGAATGATTTATACAGTCCTCGTCATGTTGGCACTCGCTTCCCATGCCAAAACATCTCTTACGGATCCAGGTTCTGTGCCAAAGTGTGCTGTGCCCATGGAGAGTCAGAGGAGGGATTCTACTAGTCATTCAATGTGTGGACAGTGTCAGACTTTTAAGCCGCCTTTTAGTCATCATTGCAGGATTTGCAATAGGTGTGTTAGTAGAATGGATCATCATTGTCCATGGATGAATAATTGTGTCGGTGGTGCTAATTTGAGTAAGTATAGAGATTGGCTTGAATGCAGCTTGGGTCATTGCAAGCATCTCATGGCATGAATCCAATCATGGTACGATAGTTTCTCACACTCTTTTTCTCCCCTTGCAGAGCACTTTTTCCTCTTTTTGATTTACACATGGTTAAGTTCCGCTTATGCGCTGGCACTTTTTGGATGGAATTATTTCTTTTGTGCAGATGATGATTGCATCTTTGACCATATCGTAGTCCACCTCGTCCGCGTCATGACCGTATTAGCAGTTGGAGCGTTTCTATTTACATCCTCCATGTTGATGAATGTCACTTATGGAATAATGACTGGAATCGGGACCATTGATCGTCTGAAAAAGAAAGCGACAAATACCATGAGTCAGTCGGATGAGGAACCTATTGCATTGGTTGATGTGTTTGGTATTGCAGGGTATCATACTTGGCCGTTCCCGATTGACCCCGTGTTTGAGGATTATGATCGGGTGATGGGGTTTAGTACTCCGCAGAGATTGTCGAGGGAGCAAAATTTCTTGGAGAGGAAGAGACCGGATCAACGGCAGGAAGAAATTAGATCGACTCAATCGGTGGAATTACCAGGCTGTGTCAATGACTTTTTGCCTGTTTAATGAGTACAGTACACGTAGGTGAGAGAATATAATAAACGGTGTGCGGGAAGAGAGACTTGTGTTGATAACGGCGTTCGTTCTTGAAGTTTATATGGAGATGCCATCATTGATCAGCGATCAGTGATCAGCGATCAGTGGTGTGTATAAAAAGATAATCATTGGAAAAATTATTAAGGACCAAAGCAAGAATTAATAGTTTTAACTGTCAGCGAAAAACGAGTACGGGAGGTTTATTACTGTATTGTCATTGTTTTCATTACTGTATTAAAACTCTGCAAATGTTGCATCGCACCTTTCTGCGGCTCTTACAATTCCCAACATTATGTCTTGTCTTACTTCGTAGTACTCATCTGTGTACGGAGAAATCTTCAATCGAGCGTCGACAGTGATCTCCAACCATTGTTCTCCAAAGCCTGTAAAATGGACACGGAACGGCCTGGACCCGTCTGTAATTAACTTATCTTTACAAGCATCCTTGATTTCGAATTGGATCTCTCTCACAAGCTTACTTGCAACTTTCATGCAAGAAAAGTCAAATCGTAACTCTTGCTGCACCTGAGAGGTCTCGCCCAAGGATAGATTCGACACTCTCATCTTGTCTAAATCTGCATTCGATATCTTTGTGACGATTTCATCTTCACCTCGGATATAAGTATGCATAGGGCCAATGCTGTCAACTGTTCCAAATTCACCACTTTCTAGTTGAATTTCATCGCCCACATCAAACTGCTGCGTGACTTGAATGGACAAACCGCTCAACAGCTGAACGGACATGTCTTTGCTTGCGAGAGAGAACACGATTGTTCCAACCCCTCCAAACACTGAAAGAGACGTGAGAGCATTCTGATATTTGAATCCCAAAGTATCCAAAGCAATCACTGCAGTTCCGAGGTAAATCAAAAAGTCTGTTGCTTTTTGGTACAATCTCTGTACTCTCTTGTTGTCAGTCTTGCCTCTAAAGAAATATTTGACAACAAGATTCTTGATGTATTTTACTCTGTACATTCCCCAAATAGAAAATAAAATAGAGGAACTCGTATTTGTCAAGACCGCTGTGAGTTCTTTTCCCAAACCTAGCACCATTTCGGATATAGTCTCAATTAGAGTAGTGATGGCACCAAGCTTGAAACCCTGAGATATATGGTTCGACACGTGATAATAAGCAGTAGTTCTGTATGTCTCCTCGTTCATGCTTGTTACTTTCTTTCTCACTAATTGCCCTATGAGCGGAATCAAGTAACCAACAAATGCAAACAGCATAATCTGGCGAATATCGGATGTTTCCTGGCGTAGAAAACGAATCAAGTTTCGTGCTTGACTGGGGTTTCCTATCAACTTTGAAACAAAGGGGAAAGTACTTTCAAAAGGAGTGATATTCACAACTTCTTCATTATCGAAGAATGATGTAATCGCTTCCAGTTTTGACATTCCTCTGCGGGTTTTATGGCTCATGGTAGATACAGGCGGTGTCAGATTGGAGGGAGCAGGACATGTTGATAGGGAAGGAGGGAACTGACAATCGCATGGAGTGACCGGAGTGACGAAACTAAATGCATGATGAGCTAATGACCAAAATGTCAATACGATTATGGAGATTGGGAGTTTCGACTTCATACCCCACTAAGAAGAGCACTTTTTTTGAAGTTATCGTCTGATTTCTTTTAAGGCATCGAGAGTCGAGAGTACCAACCAACTACTACCAAATTGTTTCTCAGCACTTTTGCTGCTTTTTTTACGTGAAACAAGGTGACAGAATCTTTTTTGTGATTGCGAACCCTATCCCCTAAATATTGATGACGTATTGAGTATTCTAGTATTCAGATCCATTTTTTGTGAAATCTTGTTCTTTCATCTGTATCTTGAATCTGTCATAAAAGTTGAAGCTCCACGCAACAGCAACATATAATTCCACACTACACCAGCATGTTGTCTATCGCAAGACGTACTCTATCATCCCATCAGGTTCAGAGGGTGAGTTGATATTCGAGCACTTCTAAAGGATCGATGCGGCGTCAACGATCTTACATTTCCGGAATCAAGTTCTCACTGTCTCATAATTACTTCCTCCTGTGTGTAACTACTGTGCTCAACACAGAATGTATTCCGTGCATTTAGCACCAACGAAAATGAATTTCTTGTTCTCAATGCAGTAGGACCGGATCGTCCAGGGATCGTGTCAGACTTCACAAAGATTGTGGTTGACGAAGGAGGCAACGTAGGAGAAAGTCAGGCTTCGAGGCTTGGTTCCCATTTTGGATTAATGATGCTTGTCAAGATTCCCAAATCTCACAGCGGGGCTTTGCAAACTGCTGTTGAAAGCATGGCCGGCATGAGTACAACATGCTATACTACAGGAGATCCTGATGCCGTAGAAATCACCCCCAAGGTTGGTTACAGTGGTCATTTTACTCTTCATGGGGCTGACAACCCTGGTATTGTGCATAAGGTTACAAAGATCTTGGCGAAGCATCGTCTCAATATTGATGAATTGAAATCATTTGAGGATAAGAGTGCCCCTAATGGAGGTCTTTCTCTTTTTCATATGAGTGGTATCGCTACCTCACCGGCACCCTTGGCCAAAGGCTTTGATTCAAAGGTTATTAGGGAAGAGTTGGAAGAGCTTGGAGACGATATGAATTGTGATATCACCATTGAAGACATGCTTGATGAGAAGTACAGTTCATCATTTTACGGCGGATAAGAATATTCTGGCGCGAGATAAGATTATTACCATAGTGAACATACAATAAGGTCTCGAATTTAATTTTTTAATTGTTCATTAAACCAAGATCTTCGTCCTGCCCGACCGGAGTAAATTCAATCTCTTTAGCCTCACTGTTCGGAATGCAGCTTTGGAACACATGCTTGTAGAATGGATAGAGCATGATGAGAGTGCCAATCACGCCTGCAAACATCGACACTATGATTGTGGTATACCTACTTCCAGTGCCTCCTGACTGATCAATGTTCGCGGTGTCTCCTGACTGATCAATATTTGTATCTTCTCCTAATTCCGGTCTAAGGACGCTGCGGCACAATGTATCCACTTCGTAGCACTCTCTTCCGTCTTGTCTCAAAGTGTCTTGAAGAATTGGCTCTATGCAGTTGAGGTAGTTCCAACCCCAACCGCTGCCATCTGTTCTCATCGGGGACGAGCTTGATTGGCACATGGAATAACAATCGCTTGCTGATATTTTGCGCTCAGAAAGACACTTTTTTTCGCTCAGGAGAAGGCACGCTATTTCACAAACAGGGCTGTAGCTACCTTTACCGGCAAGTTCCAGAGAAAGTTCCTCAGTACACAGACCATTTTCATTTGATCTATTTCTGCAGTCAGTCGCTGATCCAACTCCTATCCGAAACTTTTGTTTAATCTGTAAAATATCGTGTTTATCATCGTTGGGACCAACATGTCGCAAATTCTGTGACGTGAGGGTCATTGTTACAGTTTCCTTCTTGCCCGGAGCTAGCTTCCTTCTTTCGAAGCTCAGTAGGCGTTTATACTCAGGAGTTACATGCCTACTTTTCTCAAAGATGAAGAACATGACTGCGTCACTTCCAGCTATCTTGCCCGTGTTCTCTACATCCACAGAGACTGTGATATCGTCCCCCTTTTTATCCCAGGGTAATCCATGGTGTACAGTGTTTGAGCTGACTTTCAGATTGCTGTATGCAAAAGTGGTGTAACTTAATCCGTGTCCGAAAGGCCATTCGATTTCACATTGAGTATAGGCCCAATGAGGAAGAGGTTCATGTGGATTGCCGGTTGATGTACACAGGTCTGATACCGAATGCCAGTATGGGACACCTCCACCATCCTGATATTTAGGATATGTTATTGGAAGCCTGCCAGCCGGGTTGTAATCCCCAGCGATCAAGTCGATGGCAGCCTTCCCTCCGTCTGGACCGGGCAAAAAGGCAATTAGAATAGAATCCGCATTCTGGACGATATCACCAAGAAGTCTTGGACGTCCACCAAAATAAACCGCAATAATTTTGGCATTTGACGACGCCTTCAGACTCTGCACGAATTCAATTTGACCTCTAGCAATCGATAGATCTCGAATATCGCCTGGTTTCTCTAGCATTGTGTTGATAAAATGTTAGAACATTACCAGAATCATGTTACACAATTGATAACAGATGATACTAAAAGAGGTACTCACCAGTGTAATTCTCTTCCCCAATGCATACAATAATGTAATCTGCTGCATTTCTTTCTTGGTTCACATTTTCAGCACTATCACCATCACATGGATCACCCATAATGTTCACACCACAAGAGCTTGTGACTTCCCAATTACTCCTTTCATTAGCGGCTTGAAGTACAGTCTGGCCATACTGAAAGAATTCATCAGATGGTGCACCTTGCCATTGCACAGTCCATCCTCCAGTTTGATAGCGGATCGAGTTTGAAATAGGTCCAGTCACATGAATCTTTAACTTCTTCTTATGCGATGCCGGTAAAGGTAGTGTTTCTTCAATGTTTTTTGTGAGAACTATGCTGTCCCTCGCCATTTTGAGAGCTACTGCACGTCTACTACTGCTCCCAATGTGCTTAATTTCATCTTTGGCTTCACTCAGCTCGTTGGTGAACATATCGAGATCATTTTTAAGACGAAGAATGCGCATTACGGAACGGTCAATCCTATCATCTTGGATTGAATCATCGTTCAAACTAGCAACCACACCATTCATCCACCCCTCTTGATCAAACGGTATCATACTCATATCGACACTTGTCTCCGTGAGAGTAAGTTTCACGGCCTCTTTATTATCGATCGCTACTTTGTGAAATCCTACAAGATTCTCAATCTCTTGGTAATCAGTCACAAGCACGCCATTAAATCCTAGGTCCTGTCGAAGCAAAGTCTCCAAAGAGTTTCTGTTGGCTATGTTTGGTACTCCGTCATATTCCGTGTAACTCTCCATGATTGTCATAGGTTTTCCGTTGTTGATAACTTCTCTCCAGGGGCGCACAAAATACTGATACAAATGCCGTACTGGGATCCAAGAAGGACTTCGATCGTGCCCAGTTCGTGGGGCTGAGTATCCAACGAAGTGTTTCCCACACGCAGCTGCTCCACTGGCTTGTATTCCCTTTACCATTTCACTTGCAAAAATTCCAACAAGATGAGGATCTTCTCCAAAGGTTTCATACATTCTGGCCCATAGGGGTTCAATCCCCAAGCCAACGATGGGTGAGAAGAGCCAATTGATGCCCGCAGCAATAGTTTCCTTAGCTCCAAACATACCCGCAGACCTAGCATAGCTCTTTTCCCACGTGCTCGCAATATTGATAGGCTGCGGGAATATAGCTGCACCTTTGATGTAATTTGCTCCATGGACAGAATCTATTCCTGCAATCACAGGAGGGTGGTTGTAAGTCTTGGTCACATTTTGAATTTGAATCATGACAGATCGGTAGAAATCAGCAGAAAAGAAGTTTTGTCGATACGGAACAACTAGTAGAGATCCTATCCCTAGTTCCCCAAAGAAATATTCTAGTTTCTTTTGATCAATTTCGTTGTTTGTGAAAAGCATAGAGAAGTCTATTTGGGCCATCTGGAAGATCTTATGCGTCCGAGACATGGAAGATAAAGACCTTTCTAGGTGTGTTTGCGACGTAGAATTTGCAAGCTGAAAGCTCGCGGTAATCACCGCCCACCATACGGTTGTTGCTGCGACTGAAAGCAGCTTCATTGTTCGTAAAAAATATGACGTTGGGATTCGAAGTGTACGTTGAATATAAGAATACAAATTCAAAAAAAATGTAGTCTCTATTTCTCTATCATACTAGCAAGATAGGAAGTAAGTTCAAGAAGCCTTCTTTCTGTTGCCAGGTCTTCGGTTGTGATTATTTGTGATGGATCTTCTCTTTGAACATTGAGCGCGCCAAACCCAGCCTTCAATAGGCCTCTAGCTTTGTACCGTATCTTTCTGAACTCTTTCTGATCGATGTCAATTATTGCTATCATATGATCAACTCAATCACTGTTGTATTCTCTTTACAGTAGTGTGTTCACATTACTGAACACATAGTTCAATTGGTCAGGTCCGGATATTAAATAACGCCGTATTTGGAGACTAGTATCAAATTCAAAATCCAGACAAAGATGAATGCCTACTCCTTGATTTTATTCATTCTGAAATGTGTGCAATTGGCTTCTGCCATTGATTCCCCAACTTCCGCTACGAGGAAAGCACCACCTAATGCATTCGGAAAGATTGGAGATGTATTTGAAGCACTCGAGGATAAATTTGAAGACTCCATCGATCACTATTCTGCTTTTGCTGGAAATATTTTTCCAATTCTCTCCAAGCTCTACATTTCGCCTGAGAAGGCCCGCCAGATCGCGACCGCGATTAATAAGGTTCAAGAACCTGGTGATTGGATTTTTATCTTCCTGCTTGGATGGGCGACAATGCCAATCATCCAATATCCTTACGAAAAGCTACTAGCAATTGGAACCTCCCCGATAACTAAAGATGGCAAGTTGAAGAAACCTTTCAAGGAGACATTTATTTACCATATTGCAGATCATGTATCTCAAGCTGGAAAGATTGCTGCGCTAGTTTATGGATTAGATTGTATTGCAATCGCGCTTGAGACTATGGGATTCAAGGGAGTGACACAGTATAGCCCTCACATCGCCAAGGCTATCTACACAATATGGATGTTTTTGAGATTTAACGCATTGAAACAGTTCTTTGTCTTCAAAGCATTTGGCGTGAGTACTTTGAAAGATAGGGAGGACCAAGGAAAGAGAGGTTCCTACGCTCGTGCAAAGATCGTGAACAAATTTTTTGATATCGTTTGCATCGTTGGTTGCTTCTTTGTCATGGTGGATGTATTGAAGGTGAAATCGGGGGTAACTTTACGATCTCTCTTCGCAGTTGGAGGAGCGGGTACCGTTGTCCTTTCGCTTGCAGTAAAGGATATAGCCAGTGAAGTAGTTAGCGGTCTAGCACTTCAAGCTTCAGATAAAGTGTACGAAGGTGAGAAGGTGATGTTCGGAAATGGATTGAAGGGCACCGTTGACCAGATTGGTCTTTTTGAGACGCTTATAAGAGACAGTAGTGAGATGGTCACAGCAGTTCCAAACAAGGAATTAAGCAATCAGCGCCTCACAAACATCTCCCGCAATAAGTTTAGCCAAGTGAAGCAGGTGGTACATTTTGAATATGAGGACCTTGACAAGCTACCCGCTCTTCTGCAAGAAATCAAGAAAGAGATCAGTCGTAGTTGTCCCGCTGTGGTTATTGACGGTTCCAAGCCATTCCGCGCTTACTTTCACGAGTACGCCGATTCGTTTCTAAAGATAATAGTAGATGTTCGAATGAACGTTACTCCTGATAGTGATACGTACTACTTCAATCGAGAACAAGTTCTTCTTGCCATTGGACGCGCAGTGAAACAAATGAAGATGAAGTTTGCAGTTATTGCGGAGTAGGCATTTGATTATACTTCAAAATTCAATATGATATGGGAACTAATGATAATGCAACTAATAAATGTTAAGTGTACTGTTCTTTCAGAAAGTTTCCGCACCATGGTTGTCTCTTGTAGGAAGCATTTGAAGAACTCGAGCGAAGAATCAATCTGATATAAGAGCGCCGCCACACTTTCAAACTTATTCACTATCGTCGTCATTATTTTAATCTTCGCCCAAGGTATACTATCATACAGTTTGTTGTATTTACATACAGTACTCTCATCAAGCAATCATGCGGTAGGTTTTTGTGAACAAAAACTAAAAAATAAATACGTTAAATGGGGGTTAATGACAGGAGGGGCAGGATAAAATATTTGACCCTCGGTTGCGCAAAAATATACCTTTTACTGATTTTCGTTTAGTAAGCGAAAAAATCGGTACAAGGCAACTCACTTAGTGCATCTACAGTCAACCTGCGCACCGGCTCGTCCCTTCAACTTTGAACCTACTGAATTCTAACTTTAGATCAAAGATAAACATCAAACATGCCTACCAACGCTATTCTTCGCTGCTACCGCAAAACTAATAAGACACCTCGTCGTCCCTTCGAGAAGGAGCGTCTTGATGCAGAGCTCAAGCTCGTTGGAGAGTACGGACTCAGGTGTAAGCGTGAGATCTGGCGTGTTCAGTTCGCGCTTGCCAAGCTTCGTAAGGCAGCTCGTGTTCTCCTCACCCTTGATCCTAAGGATCCTAAGCGTATCTTCGAGGGAGCTGCTCTTCTTCGTCGTATGTCCCGTTACGGACTTCTTGCTGATGATGAGCTCGATCTTGATTCCATCCTTCAGCTTTCAACCCAGAAGCTTTTGGAGCGTCGTCTTCAGACCAAGGTTTACAAGCAGGGTCTTGCTAAGTCCATCCACCATGCTCGTGTATTGATCCGCCAGCGTCATATCCGCGTTGGATCTCAGCTTGTCAATGTTCCTTCTTTCAATGTACGTACTGCATCTGAGAAGCACATTGACTTTGCTGTTACCTCCCCTTACGGACAAGGAAGACCTGGACGTGTTGCAAGAAAGCGTGCGGCAACCAGGGCTGCTGCAGGAGATGACGAGGAGTAAATAAAGTATGATAAAGAAAAAAATTAATCTCTCATCCAGAATGCAAATACCGCTTACTAAAATGAAAAAAATATGTGTGATAAATGAAAAACATTAGATCTCTAAGAAGAATTCAATCTTTATCGTTGCATCGCAAGTTGCAATGCTGTATTACTACGTCGAATATTGAACATTGACGTAATCGTCATATTCACAGTGGAACGATGGCGTAAAGATGCATGGGGGATTGTGGTCGGAGGACACATCACATTTCTAGGTACCATGGAACGTGCGCTGCTTGAATATGCTAAAACCACAACAACAACAATCAAATCTTTACAACTACACGTGGACTCTACACAAATTGAAAATAAATCCTGCTCTAAGCTTAATCTCCGAAACCGTGCTTCTTTCTTTTCTTGATCTTTTGCCCGAATTCACCGACTTTATCTTCGCCATTGACTTCTTCTTTCCGTTCTTCTTCTCTTTGCTCCCATTGCTTCAAATACATTTTACCGGGCTGGACACTGAGCCATCTGCCATGAAGTTCTTGTCCGTCTAATTCACATGCTTTCTCTGTTGCTTTAGGGCTGACAAATAATACACCGCAGTAGCCTTTGGACCTTCCACTGTCTTCGTATATAGGAAACATGATTTCTTTGATAATCCCACAATCTTTGAAGTATTCTCTCACATCACTTTCGGTAGTATCATAATTCAAACCAAACACTCGAACTGACAAAGGTTGACGAATCTTTTCATCACGACTTCTTTTTTTATCTTCCTTCTTTTCCTTCTTAGCAAGGAATGCTTCAAGAACAGCCTCATCGTGGCGATAGGGGCATTTGTCGCCTTTTCGGCACTTTCCCTTTGTTTTCCAATTGATACAATCCTTTTCTTTCGAGTCTTTCTTTGCAACGTTAGAATTATCTGGAACTGACTTCTTGGGATCAAAATCGTGGCTATAGGGACATTCGTCTCCTAGTTTACACTTGCCCTTGGTACGGAATACAAAGCATTTCTGTTTGCTTTTCTTATCTTCAAGAGAAAGACGTTCCTTCTTTTCTACACACCCTCCCTCGCCTATGTGCTTGAATTTACAGTCATCGCCATAAGGACACCTGAATTTCTTCCATAAAAAACATGTATCAAACTCTTCCTTTGCGATTTCATCGACCATACCTTCATCTTGACGGACAACTGGACGAATGTACAAGGTGTGCTTTCTTTTCGCATTTTCCTTTGCTCTTCCTTTAATAGTTCCCTTCTCAACAGCTTCATTCATCTTTTCAACACTTAACATTGTGACAAACGCAAATCCACGATGTTCTTTTTCTTTGGATGGATCGTTCTTAGCTTCTACATACTCTGAGTAGCCTGCTTGATCTTCATCAATTTTAGGTTCTGAAAGTGCTACGTGTTCAACTGCATTTTCTCCAAAGGCTTTGATCAAGGATTGCATGACGGAATCCTCGTTGAATGATGCTGGGATACGAGAAATGAAGATTTTGCGCTCATCTCCTGAATTCTTGTCGAGGTAGTCTTCTTCATTTTCAATATTATCATCCATATCTTCGTCCTGCTGGCCTGCTATTTCATCTTCGACGGGTTCAGGTGCAGTTTCGTCGGTTGGTTCCTCTATGGCAGGTGCATTTTCGTTGCTTTCCTCCAACTCCTTTACAGTAGTGTCTTTGCTACCTTCATCTTTCTTGGACTTGGATTTCTTCGTTTTATCTTTTTTCTTCTTGTCTTTCTTATCCTTTTTATCCTTCTTAACTTTCTTCTTGAGCTCCTTCTCCTCCACTTGCTGGTTGGCGTCTATTTCGTGATCAGGAACTGCCATTATGCATAAATAATTGATTGATGGAAAACCCAAAGTAATGCAAAGGAGGACAGAGACAGTGCAGAGATTTCTAGAAATGCCCCTTGAGAAAATCTTGAAAAATGGATGGCGGCAGGGATCCTTGATTTTACCCTTTTACTCCAACACGGACAACATATCCTGGTAGTCTTTGAGATCTCCATCCCAACATCTCGTGTCAACATTGTGACGACTGACTTATCCCGTCATCAATCAACAAATCACTCTATCATTCGAAGTATCAAACACTCAATCATAATCATAGCTTACAGAACATCCTAGAACCATAGTCAAACATCTCTCGCCACATCCAACAATGACTTTTAAATCCATCCTTCTGGCCGTCCTTGCAGTGATTTGCATCATCACTTCTGCTTCGGCGCTATCTACCAGCACCAACAATAAATCCGTGAACCGCCTCTCATTCCTCAAGACAACTTGTGCCTCAGCAGCAGCAGCCGTCTTCACAACGACTGCTTCTCCAAACCCAGCGTTTGCTGCGAAGGAAGTAGACCCCGCAATCAAAGGAACAAAGGCTGATCCCAAATACCAGGCCTGCCTTAGTGAATGCATGTACGAATGTACAAAGCCAAAAGTCGAAAGTAAGACCAGAGCAGAGTGCTTGCCTGAATGCAAGACCAAGTGTGCTACTACAAAGCAGCAGTTGATGATTGGAACACCATTGAAGGCTGAGTAGTAAATTGATGAAAATTGTATTAACGATGACGGATGACGGGGCTGTTTGATTGAATTTGTTGATGGATCACCATCAATGATGCACGAATGTAACTTGCTTCATCGCTACTGTGGATTGAGAAATTGTTCAAGATCGAATATGGATAAAATATTTGATAAATTCGCATTGTTAGCTAGCTAGATCCAAATAAATGGTACGCTTACTTGGACATCGAGAGACAATACAAGGTCATATTGTTTTATAAAAGCATTTAGATGGTGCTACTAAATTTCATGAAAAGACTCTTTAATCTGCGTGCAGTATTTCGCTCAGTTTTTTAGAAATAGAACAAATATTTGAAAGTAAAAGCGAGACGCTTATTCAGAATAGTAATGCCATTCGTATGTTCGATGTGATGGTGGCTGCCAATATCATTTGTGCACTTCTTCACATAATATGAAGTGTTCGAGATTCCAAAGATTACACCGGTATACAAAAATTGTACTGGTATGAAATTTTGGCATTTTGCGGAATAAGCCCTTGTTCAAATTTTCATTCGAGACGACTGCATAGTGAAGAGATACCATCTCACAAGATGGCAGCATTAAGCAAACACCTCAGAATCTTAACCAGGGTGTGCTTATCATTAGCCCCATTATTTTCTTCCGTATATCCTTTACAACTGATCGGCTTCTGCAAGGTTCACCTCATAGTTTTGTTACTTCTACTCTGAAACCAGAGTTGTCAGGAAAGTCATGTATCGAAAATCACATTCGAAATGCATATCCGTAACGTAAATAGTAGAATGACGAATCTTTTTACGTTGAGGATTAATATTTCTATAGTGTTGTTGTGCTTAGCCCAGTAAATGAGGCGAGTTGAATTCACATCTACAGTTATCTGAACATATTCATATTGAAGATGCATTTATGAATAATCAATTTCACAAAGATTTTAGGCTCTCGATTTGTGTGTATCTGCATTGATGTCAATTGAGCGCTTCTCTGACCGGCATCCTATTCCTGTGTGCAGCTTCTTGAAAAATCAGATCGTACATTATTTACCTCGAGATGTTCAAAAACGATATCACGCGAGAAGTCTTTGTTTCTTGACAAGTTTTACTGGGTATCAGCAATGACGTCTTTGCAGAATGCATCGAGATCAATGTAGTTCTTGCTGTACGCGTTTTATCCAATTAAGTGTCTCTAGAGTTGTCAATTGAGAGGGTACAAGGCACGATTCTATTTGTAAAATACCAATGCTCTTACAAAGTAGACATTATTGCATCATACAATAATTAGATGTAAACAAGATATGAACCCCTAGAAAAAAGTGGTTCAACCCTATATGTAGTAGAATTGCTTGAGCTAGACAAAATGTTTGCCTCTTTTGTTAGCTTCAGTGACATTTTCTCACTGTGTTTCCTGTGTATTTACAAATGTCATCCAAATGCTGACGTTTGAGGTTACGGGAGTGTGCTATGCAGATCTTAGTAGAGCTGCTTCTTTGAAATGCTCTCGCCTGATTTTTTATGAAGAGAGTTATGCAATGTTCTTAGTCGTTTCTTCAATTTCATGTTTTACAAACACATTATGATTTGACTATTTGATAAATGTACTTTTCATTTGAAACCACCAATCTTTGTTCTCTTCAGATACTGAATATAGAATCCACAGGGTATTTATGGGTATCATTACAGTACCTACGTTTGCTTTTGAATGCTTCAATATCACGCTTCTCAAATCAAAGGTTACAAACGTCCCGTCAGCATCACTACGCGCCACATTCATTGCTGCATTGTTTACCACATGACAAAACAGCTGTCTTTGATCTTTCCTGAATGGTCTTGTCATAGTAGTGTAGTGTGATTGATGATCAGAATTCTCGTCCCCGTACCTTTTTTTGCCATGGGACTTTCTGTAGTAGAATACTCAAACTCAATATACGTTATGAATACGTTATAAAGTGTCAAACCGAGAACACAAAAGAAGCAGAAAAACGGCCTCAAACCTACCAGAAGACACGAATTTCTCGCAAATTTTTCTGTAGAAAACATACCACTTTATAGTCAAATGAACATCATGTAAGTTCTTGACAGTCACTATAATGCCAATAATTATTCTTAGAATAAGAATATTCTAGTCTGAAAATAAAATTGGTCGTATTGTTTTACGAGTAGTCTACAACGAAACATTCAAACATGAAGTTTTTCATACAGTATCCGTCGATGTTCTTTTATTAAACCTTCATGCTCATATCATACCTTTTCAACCTTCATGCTCATACACCATAATGACTATGATGAAAACCCTTCAAGAAAATAGAAGTCAAGACGCATTGAGAATGTTAAGGCGCCTTGACAATGGAGCGCTAAAATTGCTTGAGCGGCATTGCATCGGTTTTTGTAATCTTGATGATGGTGGATGCGACTATCCACACTGTCTAGAAGCCAAGCAGCTGATGATCAAGAATGCCCTGAGAAAGAAGAATTTCGGTCTAGTGCAAATGGTCTTGGGTACGAAACCGAAAGCTTGTAGTTTTCTAAACAATACATTTTATATCAGTGGCAAGAAATTGAATTCGACGATATATAGTACCGATGATTGTCTCATGCTGTTTGATGGGCTTGACCCGAATATGGAAGAGCCCCATTTAGTTGGAGATCGAGGGCACAGAGGGAGGGAGGACGGCAGCCTAATGAGGGATATGGAATAATAGCGTCGTATTATATCTAGCTGCAAAGGGAAATAGGAGGTTGAAGCTACGTCGAGGGATCAGTTGCTTCCTCTTGCTGCTGTTTCTGTACGAGTTTTTTTTCGTGCTCGTGTTTTCCGGCTAGTGTTGCAGCTCGACAACGAGACCCAATTTCAAATTGATGAGTACTGTACTTTAAACTTGTACTCGTATGAATATATTACAATAATGATATTAATAGAATGAATACGAATATAATACGAGTATATAATACCATTGAAAAGTTCCCGTAGCTCGTAGCTGACAGCGAGCGGGACACCGACATCAGAATTCTAATTCGTCGCAAATTTACTGGACTAGGTAGAATTATATTATAAGAAATATTATGTATCATGAGTATATAATAAATTTACTTTCTTATGTCGATTAACAAAGGCGTGAAGTTCTAACCAGGCAAATGCGTGAAAAAATGAATTTGTGGACCACCAGTTTACTAATCTCTTGATTCAACCTTTCTCTATCTTCTTTATGATTGTGAAGTGAACACCATATAATTACAACAGTTTTGTAGTCCATAGATTTGTTTCGACGTTCAATGTTCCGTCGGTCGTCCTGGCACTTGTTTTCTACCACATCGGTACAGTAAGTACTGATGTCAAAAATGTGTCAAAAAACATCAAGCGCTTAAAGGGGTCACATCTATCGATCCTATCCCTCTTCTAAGCACAGACCTAGATAGCTAGATGTTGAGGTGATGGTTAAAAGGGCTGTATAGCCTTCTAAGCATAGATCTAGGTAGATAGATGCTAAGGTGATGGTTACGTAATAATAGAGTGACCAGAATGACTAGTCAGTGCTAAACGTGTGTTAGTCAGCCCTTATCATTGCGAAAGTCACACAAAGCTGCTTTTCTTAAAGATGGATTACCCGCATGCCCAACGCCTAAGCCTTGGAAATCCTTCACCATCGTGCATTAATTTCCCAGGAATGACGAACGAAGTACTTGTACAGTAGTGCAAGAAGTGGGCAGAGAGTTTTTTGGTTCAAAAAGGACTTTATTTCGTCGTCAAAATCTATTTCACCAAAAGAACAAGTTAAAACTGCCCTGATCCGTTCAATTTCCATTAGCACCCCGTTTACTCTTGACTTGCATATGCCCAGGACCACTTTTATCAGTCGTATCTTCCTTTGATAGTCCTTGATACTTTGTTCCATAACCTTTTAATCCAAACTTCTTCACTTGCATTACCTTTGGCATGTTTCTCTTGTCAAATTTATCATCTCCTGTTGCAGCCTTTGCATACTCTGCAGCTCGGTGACGAACATCATCCTTATCCTTGAGCGTATCATCGTCCATGTAGAATGCTCCCCTGTGAAAGTATCGTTGTAAATGACTCCCATCTCCACCCTCATCCTTTTTTTGCATCCTTTGCTCGCCAGGTTTACGATATCTTCCCTCTGTAATGTCTTCTCTCAACCTTTCTTCATCCGTCATATTTCTCCTACGTTCTAGCTCCTCTCGTTCGTTCCGCTCTTCAATGAATTCTTCAAAATCTCTCAAGAGACGCAATAATTCTCTCACTTCCCAATCCTCTCTCTCCTTCATTTTCTGTGCTTCAGTACCATCATCGGTATCATCCGGTGGTGGATTGGTACTTCCTCCCGTTTCAGCAAATTCATTCTGATCACCCATGACGCCCTCGAGCGCCTTCTTTTCGGATAATTCATTGGATACGATTTCGGCCACAAGGGAACGTGATTGTCGGATCCGTTTTTCTTCTTCTTGTTTCTTGAAAAGGAATTTTTCTTCTTCTTGCTGTTGGAGCAGGATGTCTTGTTGCTGTTTCTGCCGTTTATGTTTGGGCACAAAGAGTGGTTTGGATGTCATGACGATTGGTTCATCTTCGTTGGAAGATGAGGAAGGAGATGAAGAGGACGATGAAGTGGATCCGGAAGATGAGGAAGAAGATGACGATGATGAATTGGATCTATGTCGGCGTTTGGGTGTGCGTGTAGCCCGTGGTAGTTCTGTTTGTTTTGTTGTAGATTTGGTAGAGGGGTCTTTGTCGTTGATGTCACGTGTATCGATACCTGGAGTAATACGACGTCTACGATGGCGGCCTCTACCAACATTCCCGCTATCACTGCCACTGCTACTTCCGCTGGCAACAGTCCTGCCTTTCTGTTCGTCGTCACTAGATGAATAAGGAGACGATGAACGCCTCGGTTTCACTTTTTGCGTATTGGTAAGAGAATCTTGATCACTAAGTGCAGGTTCATGGTCATGTTCTTGTTGTTGTTCAACTGCACCATTTGTCGTTTCTGAAAGCAACTGTTGCTTTCGTTGCCTCCTGTTAGCTCTAGCTCTCATCCTTTTCTGTTCCTCTTCATCATTACTATCGCCATCACTGCCACTGCTACTGCTCGAGTCCTGCATTCTCTTCGAACGGGCTCTGGCTTTCCGCCTGTGTGAAATTGAGTCATTGTCGCTACTAATACTGGAAGATTCCGACTGATGTTGGGCATCAGCATTAGCATTAGCATCCCTTTGCCTCCGTCTCCTCGCTCTTCTTCTATGAGCGACGGAATCATTGGAGGAATCGGAATCACTGGAATCAGATCGTACGCGTACCTCCCCCTTTTCATTCCGTTGTTTTTTAGAAACAGATGAGAATTGTATCCTGTTTGATTTCGTGTCCTTTGGTTTACTCCTCTTGACCTGGAATTGATCTTTTCCTTCTTCCTCTTCAATCCTACGATTTTCCTGGACTTTTAAATCTTCCCCAATACCATGATTCATTTGCATTTGCATTTGAGATTCATCATCTAGGACTGCATGATAATTACGCTTGACTTGCCTCCGATGCCTATTACCAGATTTAACAAGAGGATTCAAATTCAATTTCCCCTGACCGTGCTTTTGTTTTAAAAGTTCGGATGCCTGCGCTGCATCCATGTGACTGACGTCCTCGTCCTTATTTGAATTGGAAGCTGCACTTGCATTTTTGTTGGCCTTGTTGAGGAGATGAGGGTTGGCATTAGCGTTTGCTTGTTGGGCTGCTTCGGTGGTTGGGAGTGCGCCGCTTCCGTCCGTTCCCAGGAGAAGCATTGCGAGCTCGTTTGATTTCATGGTGTTGTCATTTCCTGACATTGTTGGTGTTGTTGTTGTTGTTGTCGCTGTTGAATGTAAGATACAAGATACAACACTGATTGTGCCCCTGTTTGTTATGTCAAACTTTTTACTGACTTTTACTTTACTTGTTGTGTGCGATTGATTGATTCGCTTGCTACTACGCTACTTTTGTATGCTGTCCAATTTTTCGGTGTGCTCGCTTCTTGCTTGGTTCAAAAGAGTGGCGAAAATGAGTTTCCGTTACTCTGTTCTTCCCTTCTGTTTCCTTTCGGTTCTGGAATCAGTAATTTCCAAAAAATTGAAATTGAAAATAGAAAGCATCAACATCATCGGAATTATTTCGTTCAAAAGAATGATGACTGTATTATGAAATGAAGGGAATTGTCTATCGTGACGCGTGTGCAGGTGAGACGAATGGTGCATGGGGGTCGAGGGTACAATATTAGAAATTGATGCTCTTCAAATATCATGACAAAAGTATGCCAAATCAAAAAATATGTTGAGAACGGTTTATTGCGCTGGGGCTATCTATTCGGTTTGTTCCAGATATCTAAGATCTAACCCATCAATTTTCGAAACATTCTTTTTCCTCGTGAATCAGCAACATCAGCCAGATTCAACAGAAAGCTAGCTGCCGCTCCAACTCTTTTAGTTCAGCCGAACTTAATAATTGCTCACATTTAGGTCTGTTGTAGACATGTCTTGGATCGCCTCCATCACTATTAACTCTCCCCTTCCTCGGGATCATGAAATCATTTCCATAAAGATTTTCAAGGAGACACTTGGGGTTGTAGGGCATGTGAATAAATTGCAGATGTTGTTCACTGTTCGTAACTTTTTTGGCATTGTCATATGGAATTGTTTTGTACTTCATAAATGGTAATAATGCATTCATTGCATAACTGGCATTCTGCCATTGAGAATAGAGAAGTCCCTTCGTGGGTGTACTATTGCATTCAAACCCATAAACGTCAATTTGATATCCCGTCCCTACCATTCTAATACCCTTTGGGGTAAACATGAGGAATTTATCTTTCTCGTTCTCATTCTCGTTCTTATAATTCAATTTCCATTCAAACTTCTTGAGAATATCATCAGCCAAAGCAACTATAAGGGGGATGTGCTGAGCAAAGACAGCAATATCGAGATCTTTATCCTGGAAATTAGCTTGAAAACATGGACCTGTCCCATTCCTATATTCGTGAAGCAGAGTTCCGAACATGAGAGTAACTGGAGCACCAACATTGTCGAGCTTCTGGACGATATACGCAAG